>NFZC01005373.1_pt1 | contig 73302 bp, 117 predicted proteins | sample 1095391 | NCBI WGS metagenome assembly NFZC01 (sample SAMN03609890, study PRJNA323583) | gut metagenome | isolation source: feces | host: Rattus norvegicus | place: Denmark: Riget | collected 2013
ATGCCTTCAGTTAACATAATATTAGTATAACGAGGGGCTGGTAAGAAATTAAGAGCGTACTTTGCTAAACTATCCTTAGCAAGTATTTCTTCTTTGCCAAGTTTCTTTAAAATTTCCTTACGTTCATCCTCTGTTTTATTCTACCAATCCTCAATAATAGCTAATCTCATAGCATTATAGAAACTAGTAAATACATTACCATTTACAATACTAGCATAGTTATTGTATATAGCTAATTCCTAAGTAGCTATTGGAGCTAAAGGTTTATCAGAATCTTGTCCAATAATTTGTTTATATTGAGAGTAAAAGTCTTCTGCCTTTACTACTGCTCTACTAGCCAACCACCATATAAAAGAGTTATCGTCTAAAGTTTCTAAATCTTCATTAAGAAGATTATCTGCTTTAGTATATAAATCAAAATTATCAAGACTTAATAATTTAGCTAATTTAGTAGGATCTTCTAATACTGCTCTATTAGTCTCATTCTAAAAGAAATCGTAAATAGCATTTTCAATAACTAAATTTTCTTTCTAAAAAGCTTCCTAATCCTTAACAGTAGTCTAATTATTAGTTAATAATTCATCATGTAACTTTTGAGTGTTAAGTGTAGCTATTAACTATTTAACAGATTCTCCATCAAAATCATCCAGTTTATCCAAAATCTGGACAATATATTTCATTCTTTTGTATGTTAAAAGATCTTTTTTAGTAGCTACACGTTCCTATTTAGAAAGTTTTTGTCCAGTGTTAAGAGCATGTATCCTTTTTAAAAGCTTTAACTTATTAAGATTTACATTAATATCTTCTATAAATAAATCAGCAACAGTTTTATCAATTTCAGCTAATTGTAATTTCTCTGCACCTTTTACCTTTGTAGAAGCTTCATTAAGAGTAGCATTAAATCCAAATAAATTTCCAAAATTAGCATTATCGGTTCTTGCTGCTTTAATAGCAGCTGAATATAACTCCATAGTCTGTATAGCATTCTCCAACTCAACTATAAGACCATCAACCTAAAAATTAGTGATATTTTCAGATGATTCGTTAAATGCAGTATTAAGTTTTTCGATAAGCTAAGTTAAATTTATTGGGTTCTATCCTATAGAAATAGAAAATTTATTTAAATTCTATTCAAGTGGAGTATTATTTAATGCCTCAATAGCTCTTATATCTTGAAATAATAGGGTAGATAATTCTTCATACTCATTTATAGAAGTCATATCCATAGTAGCTTCTAATTCCTAATTCCTAGAATCAATAAGAGGAGGTAGAATAATACTTCTAACCTAAGATAATAGTTGAGTTAACTAATTCTTAGTTTCTTTATTAGCAAAACCTCTATTTAAAACTTCCTGTACATAAGAATGTAAGTTTGTAGACAGAGTATCATATACTAATTTTTGCTACTCTACATTAAAGGGCTAATGAATAGCATCTGCTTCTTCTTGTGTAGTATCCTCTGTAATAGCTTTAGCTGCTTCAGCTCTTCTTGTTTTAATATCTTCTAACTAAGCTTTCTATTCATCAGTTCCTAAAATAGAAATTAATTCAGAACCTAAGATAGATACCTAGTTAGACATTCTAGGAGTTACACTTTGACCTTGTTCATTTTCTATTGTCGGTATATTAACTACATCCTATGTAACCTATAATAGATTCTAATTATTAGTATATAATAAACGTTTGTTAAGTTTATCAACTGCCTAAGTTATTTGCTGTAATTCCTTAGATGTAGATAAATATGTTTGTTCATCTTCTTTTATGACATTACTAAATTGTTTAGCAAATTCTAGAAAATTAAGAGCCATAGTCTAAAGATTTTCTCTAGCTTCTGTAGTTTTCCAGTTTTTATATTCTTTAGCAGCCTATGCTTTTTCTTCTTTAGTTAAGTCCTAAAATTTTTTACCAAATTTCTATTCAGCATATAAAGGAAAAGTTGTTTTTATAAAAGAACCACTTAAAAAAGGAGTAGTTTCCCACAATGCTGTAGCAATGAACTCTACAGCTCTTTTACCTGAAACCAAGTCATCTAATTTCTACTTCTTCTCTTTAATAGATTGCTATCTTTTTTTAATAGCTTCCTAAGTTGTATTAGAAATATCATTATGACGAGATTCTGTATCAGATACCTTTCCGTCTTTATTAGTATCTAAATCTCTATTAGCTAAAGCCTTTAGGTCCTAGGTTTCCTAAATTATCTGTGATAATAAAGAATTATATTCTTGAATATATGCTCCTGCAGTAGTAGATTCTTGTAAAGCTACTAATCTTAAATCACCTAAAGTTTGAGCATCTAGGAATTGGTTATCAGATACTGCTCCATTTGCAGAAAGAATACCTTGAATAATGTTTATTTGATTCTATATAGCATTTTTAAGAGCTATATCCCTATTATTTTTTTTAGTTCCGGGATTAAATACTACCTAGTCTTTGATAACTTCATAGTCAGTAGATAGATTAGGATCATCAAGTGTCATTTTATTAACATCTTTCATGAACTAGTCTAATCCACCATTTCTGGCCATATAAACTAGTTGTTCTACCGCCTGTCTATCATTCATATTATTATAGCTATCAATCATTTTATAATTGGTAACTACATTAGTAAGACCACCTCCGACAGCTCCACCAACTAAAGATAATAAGTATCTATCTCTTATTTCAGAACCATTCCATTGTCCAGTAGTAAAATCATATCCAAAAGTATTAAGTCTAGTATCTTCTCCTTGAAGCCATTTAACTACATCATAACAACCTTTAGAAAAATCAGCTAATAATTCTTCTGACATTTCTTCAACACCTTCAGCAGCAGCACTAGTTAAAGTTGCTGATAGAGTTTTAGAACCATTAGCCTTAGAAGCAGTCCATACATCATCAAATGCATTTTTACCAGCATTTAATAACTTTTTAACATATGTTTGTTTACCCTCCTTAGTAGCTGTAGATGCTACCTATCCTATTTCTTTTTTAGCAGTAAATAAAGCTTTAGCAATAGCTTGATTTCTATAAGTATCAAGACGAGTTTCAGGAATATTCCATCTCCCTAATCCAGTTTTTAAAAGTTGATATTCTCCAAGAGCATATCCTATAGTAAGAAGAGTAGCGTCTATATCAGAAGCTCCTGCTGCTTTTGCTTCACCATAGGTATCTCCTACAGTAATACCAGTCATATAACCCCTACTAATAATTTCTCCCAATTTGTTATATCCTTTTATAAAGGAATCCATTTCAGCCTAAGCTGCTGATGCAGCTCTAGCTTCTAATACAGAACTAAATTTTAATAAATCTGTACTAGAAGCTCCACTTTTTTCTAAGGTAGATAATTCAGTAGTAAGTAATTTTCTATACTTATTTACTAATTCAGTTTTTCTTGTCACTTCATTAGTAACATCTATCATAGAAGTACCTTTAAATAACTAAGGAACTTTGGTAAAAATAAACCTCTATTCTTTTAGCTACCCAAATACATCGCCTATAAGATTAATCATATTTTCAACACACCAAGGATGTTGTCGTGCATATTCAGTAGCTGCTCCTTGTCTACTCATTGATTTTGACCATCCTTCTAATGCTGAAAAAGTTGGACTGTCGCTTCCAGAAATCATTTTTCCCATAGTTCCTAAAAGTCCTGCCATTTGAGTTGCTATACTAATACCTGCAATCCAAGGTCCTACATAAGGCAAGAACATTGATCCAACTAAGGCTAAAGTTCTCATGGTTGATCCAATAACACTTTTCTGTTGTATATCGTCAGCATCAAAAAAATCAAGTTGGTTAGCCCAAGAACCATCAGTAGTTATAACATTTCCTTTATTTAAGACTCTTCTATTATAAATGTCTCTACCATCAAGCTTTTCATAATAAAATTCACCATTATTGTCTGTTTTAAGACTTCCAGCTTCGTGTTCAACAATTTCTCCAGTTATAGGATCTTTATGAGTACCAGCAGTATCATACTAAGCTAATACTAAAGTGTCCCATAAATAACCAACGAAATTATCATTAGGAGCATCTCCCCATTGAGCGTTTTCTAAATTTTCACCAGCTGTAGTCGGATTTAATAATACTTTATTTGTCTATGCTAATTCATCATCAGATTTAGTCCTTTCTCCAGAAATACCCGGAGCAACTAACCCCTATGTAATATGATAGGGATTAGCTACTTTAACTTCTATAAAATCCGGGCCTTGACGTCTTTTTTCTGGTTCCGCATACATGTTACTTCTATGAAAAGTAGCTTGTTTTTTCATAGATTCATTAAAATCAGCCTATGCTAAATAGTTATAATAAACTTTAATATTATTATAAAAAGCGTCAAATCTAGTTTGATCAAATTCACCATACTAATCTTTAAACTATTCTCTTATTTTATCATTATGTTCGTAAACACTTTTATCCTATAAAGAGGTGTTATTAGCAGATAATCCTGAAGTAATTAAATTATCAATTGAGGATTGAGGATTCTAAAGTATATTTACGAATAAATCATATTCTTTTCTTTCTGCCATTATTAATATATTTGTTCAGTAGTTAACTAAGTTCTACTCTAGATAGCCTAATCATAAATATCTTTCTATATAGCGTCAGAAGCTGATATTTTATCAGTAGCAGATGCCATATTATAACTCTCAAAGAGAGGTACCCACATAACTCCTTTATATATGGAATCTCCCCAGAATCCAAATATTCCTTTACTGAAACTATAATTTTTATCAGATTCCTAAATCGCTGAAACAACATTCTCAGCTTCATAATCATCAGTAACTTCTTGTAAAAGGGAAGTATTACCTTTAACTACATTACCATCTGTAGCTACAGCTATAATAGCAAACCTAGCCCACTTTTGATTTAGCTTACCCGAAGAAGAATAAGGAGGATCTAATTTATGTTTCTAATAGACCTAATTAATAGTCTAATACTATGATTCAGCCTATTTTTTATCATTCATATTAATACCCATCTACCTAAGTTCTTCATCAGCTTCTTTTTTCCTCTATCTTACTGCTGGAGATATATTAGGTACTATAGTTCCATTTTCATTCTATATACACGGAAAGTCAATAGTACGTATTTTTCCATCCTATGTAATTACATGATTGAGATCAAAAGAAGATATAATCTATCCTCCTATAGAAGCACTTTGTAAATCTAATATTCTTCCTAAGGAGCTTTGCATTACATCAGAGATAGGTTTTCTAACTCCTAAATCTTTGTCTTCTTTTCCAACTAATGGAAGAGTATTAGCCTTTACTATTGTTAGATTTGAATCTCCTATATTAATACCAAAAGTTTCTAGAGCGCCGTATCCAGCAATAAGTTTCTCAGCGATATTCATTTTATCTGAATCTTTTTCAGTTTTAGTTCCAGTAAGTTTACTTTCCGTTCCTAAATATTGAGCAGAATATTTATTTTTGGAGTCAAGAGTTCCAAGTATCATAGCACCAATAATACTCTGTGCAGATTCTTTTGTCCCGTCTTTAGTTTCCAACATAAGTCTTGTCTTAGCATTAGCTGGAAGAGTACTATAAATGTAAGCTAAAGTAGCATTAACTTGGCTCTAGTCTGTCTGTGTAAGTTCAGTAGATATTTTATAATAACCTTCTGGACCGTATTGAAGCATTTGTTCAATGATCTGCTAACCCTTAGCCACTTCTTTAGGAATGAATGTCTCGGAACCTGTTTCTGTCTTCCCTAGTTCTCTAAACCTATCTTTAATCATTTTATGAACTTGTTCAAGACCGATTCCATTCTCAACAATCTAAAATATCTTATTGTTATTAATGTACCCCAGATGTTGAGACCTATACCATAACAAATTGGAATTCGTAAGAGCTTGATATTCACCAGATTGTTTAGCTTGAACCCATTCTTCTGGCCTCATAGAAACAATCTTCTAGTCTTTATCCAAAGCTAATACACTACCGTTAAGTGTAATGGCTATGTCATTTAGACTATTATTCTCTACAGCTCTATCGTATGTCTCCTTAAATAAGTCCCTGTTATATTTAGCCTATTTAAGTTTGTATAGATTAGTAAGATAGGTTGTAGCAAGATCATTTATATCATCTTGTCCGGTTACTTTAGCAATTCTTAAAGTATTAGTAAGACTGCTAACTAACTGTTGCATCTCATTTGGAAGTCCATCCAGATCCTTAAGCATTGAGAATAATTCTTTCTCAGTTAGCTTGCCCTTGTCGGAATCATCCTTTTCTCTAGACTCAGATCTCCTAGACGGAGCCGCAGCTCGCCTAGGAGTTTCTGTCTATATTGGTTTATATATGGTAAATAGGGATTCAAATCCTCCTCCCTATTGGTATTTAGGTGTATTCATACTTAAACATATCTTCTATTCCAATTAAATAAAGCGTTGCTTTCTTCTGTGTAGGGATTAGTGTAATGTAGTCCATAACGGTTTGCCATACTTTGATAAATCATAGCATTAGCACGAGCACGAGCTTCTTTTAGATACTTCTAATATCTATCCCATTCCGACCACTCAGTATAATCTGCATTTCTACCTTCATCAGTTTTAGTCCAAGCAAGTAAAGCTGCTTTAGCAGGTTCTATTGCATTATTATACCATTTTTCGGCTTGATTAGCAGAGATCCTGTCATAAAAGTTGTTAGCATGTTCTCTATTCTCATCCATTCTGGTTCTAATCCTAGATTCAAATCCTTGTAAGAAGTTATCCCAAGATTGCCAGTTGGATTTAAGACGAGTTGCGCCGAGTTGTGCTCTTTCTCTATTGGTCTGGTTAATAGAGGCTCTATTGAAGTTAGCAACCTCAGATCTTCTAGCCATATTATCTTCCTGCCTTGCTAATGCTTCTTTTCTAGAATTTTCAATACTCGCTCTATATTCTCTTAGTCCTTGTAACCAAATATCCTATGCATGTTTTTCAGCTTCTAACTATCTAGCAACTTCTAAACTAGCATCGGAGGTAATTGGTATAGCAGACTATCGACGTAACTTATTAGCACTATTGCTAGCCTATTGCAGAATACTTAAATCACCTAGAATTGGAGAATATCTTTCATAAGTATCTTTAAGTACAGGCTTTAATGAAGGAAGCACTGTATTATAAACTTTATTATTAGTATGTAAAGAAGCCCATAGACGTCCTACTCCAATTAAATCTGAAGTAATCTCTTTCCAATCAAATTTAGGAGAATCTAAACCTGGAGGGGGTAACTAATCTTCATCAACAACACTCTAAGGCTTTTGTTCAGCAGTTTCATCAGGAGTTAATCCTAATTGAGGAGTAGATCGTATTTCTTTCTAAATTTCATCCTTAGTTTGATTCTAAACGTCTACTAGATCATTAAGTAAAGCAATATCTCCGTTAGCTTTTTTATAAACTTCAAATACTTGAGGTTTTCCGTTTAATATTCTAGTTATAGTAAATGTTCTAGCTTTTCTTTCCTCTGGAGTTAATTGATCAAATTCTTTTTCATATCTATCCATTCGACGATGCCATGTCTGAGAACCTGCTATTGGTTCTAGATCTTTTTGATATGATAAATTATAAGCTTTAGTACCTCCAGTTGTCTAACTTCTAGAATTAAACATTTTAGCAAATAATCGATTATGTTCTTGAGCATTAGTAGTCTTATAATTAACATCCTAATCCTCCCAAAAGGAACGTATTTTCTGAGCATTTTCATTATATTGTGCTACAATTTGTTCAGGAGTAAGATTTTCATCAAATGTTTTAACGAAGTTATTTATATCCTAACCAACAGCGTTAATATCTGCTGTGTATGCCTAATTAGCTGCAGCAACGGAACTTAAATCGCCAGCATGACCATGAAAAGTAGTATTTGAGTCCCATTTATCATTTGGTGAATCCTCGGTCCATCCCATTAAAGCCTATTGTTTGTATAATTTTTCAAACCACCCACCTCCTTCAAATTTTTTTAATTTTCCACCTTTTTTATTAGAAGGCACTTGTTTGATAAAATCATCATGCCAATGGGTAGTATAGAACGGAATATCCCATCTATCCATTTCCCGTAATGTATGATTTCCATCTGGGCTTATAGTATAAACGAATCCAGTACGTCTAGAATTTAGTGTGCTAGACACAAATGGAATATAATAGGAATTTGGGTCAGTTGGGAACTAATGAAGAATTTTTCTTCTTCTTGCTGCCTCTAAAGCCTATCTAATGATGAAATTATTTTCAAATGAAGTTAATTGTCCAAAACCCTATAAGATAGATCTTCCTCGATTAAGCTCCTATCCTGTTGGGCTGTACTTAAGACCTGTTCGAATTAGTTTTAAGAGATTATCTTTAGGCATAGTCATCAAGATAGAATTTAACCTAATCCTGCCTTCTCTCTTATATACGGCTGTAGTTGTAAGCGATCTATTAGTAAGGTCGGTTACAGTACTTCTAGGATGTGTAGCGGCTCTCCACTCATCCTCGTTAGTATAAGTATTTTCATTAGAGTCATCTCCTGTACTTGGGGTAGCTGGAGTATAAGCAGTATTACCATATGTTTCTCCAGAGAAGAACATATCTCGCAGATTAGACATTCCAGTGGCTCTGCTTAAATCTAAATATTCATTATCTTCTACAGTCCCATTATTAAACGCTGATAGTGCTAAATCAATATTTTCTAAAGCTGTAGCTTTATCAGAATCTGTAAAAGATGTAAATAGACTATCAAAATTATTTTTAACGTATTCTAATCCGGATTTAAATCGTGCTGAACGCTCAGTATTTCCACGCTTCTTTGTTTTAGGATCTGGAAGGTCAAGGTCAATAAAGTCATTAAGACTTTCCTTATCGCTTCCATATAAACGTTTAACCAAAGCAGAACCAACACTAGAATTTCCTTCCCACTTAATCTTAGAGGGATCAGGTTTTTCTTCAGGAGCCTTATATACACTTTGATTTCTTAGAACATTTCCTAAAAATCCAGCAGCTAGTCCAGCAGCATCAAAGCCTTTTGTCTGATTAGACATTCCAACAGAGTTGTTATAACCTCCACCAATTTTATATGTAAAAGTACCATCATTTATTCCCTGAATCATTCGAGAATAAGCTTCCCGTACCTGTTGTTTTTCCTTATCCTTTAATCTAGAGTTAGCCAACCAGTAACCAAACTCCGACTCAGCATCTCTTATATACGCATCAAGGTCAATATCATCATTACCTCTTTTGTATAGTCTAGGCTGAGTTGTTTTTCCTCCCGGTTCAAATTTCTTTATTACCTAAGACATACTATTATAATTAAAAATGGGAGCATATAACTCAATATACACTCCCATCTAATTTTAAACAAAATTATTTCTTAATTCTACGGAGTAGTACCCCTCCCTTCTTAAATACGGGTTCTCCTTGCGGTTCTTGAGGTGCACCTCCACCCATCTGTTGTACTAGTGCCATTAATCCTTGGCATACTTGCATAGCAATCTGACAGTCCTGTGCCTGTAATGCCTGTGCAGCTGCTTCGGCAAGCATCATCATTGGATCCTGCCCACCTGCATCTGCAGGAGCAGCTTCCGGAGCACCGCCCTCTGGTGCCATTGGTTCCTCAGCTGGCGCCATCTCACCGCCAGCCTGATGTTTGCGAATGTTTCTTGGTGTAAATAACATAGTTAATACAGTTTTTATTTATACTACTTAATAATGGTAAAATTATATAAAATATCTGACTTATCAAAATTAAACTTTAATGAATCAAATTATCGTTATCTTACTTCCTTCTCATAATTGAGGAATAAAGTTCGAGGAATCTGATATATAATTTCTGATATTATTGATAAGCTCTATTAAATCATCTTCTGTGTAAGAGTATTTTACTCTAAATAGTTTACATTTATTTTTTAAACATTTTTGATTTTTTAGAAGATCTCTTTCTTGCAGTACTTTAAAATATTGATCTTCTCCAAAGTAATCTATTGATTGATAATGTTGTTCTCCATCATACTCTATTCCAAAATTGTATTCTAAACAATAAATATCAAGTCTTTGTTTTCCTAACCAATCAGAAGTATATTCTTGCTCAAATTTAATATTAGGAAAGTAATCCTTTATTTTAGAGTACAAAATCCCTTGATTTTTAAAACTACATGCTTGACATCCACTTCCTCTAAGGTGGATACTAGGTAATTGATTGAATTCACCATGAATAGGACAGATAATAGTTACAGGAATATCCTTTTTAATGTATTTAACTTTTGAATAATCATATCTATTACCATGAATTAGTTTAGATTTTTATATAAATTCAATAGTATTAGATCTACATCGTTCTCCTATTTTTATTCCTTTACATTTAGGACATCCTGAGGTTCCTTTAAGATGGTTACTAGGAATAGGATAAAATTCCCCATGTTCAGGACAGATTACTGTAACGGGAGTTTTATTATCAATATATTTTACTTTACTATAATCATATTTATAATTATAGATAGAAGCTGCCCTCTCAATCCATTCCTCTGTAGACGGTTTGTATTTACCAGAACATTTACTGCATCCATACCCTTTTAAATGATCTCCTGGAGCTTGCCAAAAATCACCATGAATTACACATGTTATTTTTACTGGTATCTTATTATTTTTGTAAGTTGATAAATCATATTTATATTTATCTCCATGTATTTTTCTTGCTTTTTCTATAAATTCTTTAAATCTTTTCTCTCTTTCACATTCAGGACAATTTATATGTTTTGTCATTAATCCTCTAGCATTAATTCTAAATTTACCATGTTTTTTGCATATAGGAGTTACAAATTGTCCGGAAATAGTAGTAAATCCTAGTTCTGAATAATCATATTCTGGATTTACTTTCTTACACTTTCTAATATACTCTTGCTGAGTTAGTCTTTTTCCATGCATAATATATAATTTTATTAACTCAGCAAATATAATAAATTTATTCTTACTACACCAATAAAAATTAATTTATCTGAGGAATAAGAATTATTTATGTAGGTGCAGCGACATATTCAGGTTCTCTGTTATCTTGCTTTTCTATCACTTTAAAAATATATCTTCCTAAAGCTTTATAATCTTTTTCTAACTATGACTACTAGGCTTTCTTAGCTTTTTTAATTAATATTCTAGTTTCACGTCTTGAGACAATGCGTTCCCCGCCATATAAAGGCATCTATTCCGACCCATCCGGAAAGAGAACTTTCATAACCGGAACATCTTCTTCAAAATCAAAAGAATCACCTACTTCGATTCTAGAATTAGGATTAACTTCTAAAACGTAGGCAATATAATCACCTTTCTAAATATTTTCTGTAGTATTTATTACAGACTCTTGGTCAGGTTGACAATCGTGATGGGCTGAAACTACTTCCTAATCCTAATTTATAAAGAGTATATCAAGAGGGAATTTCATTCCTTTCATAGTAAAGACTTGCTAAGATTTCTCATCATCCATATAGAATAACATTCCCTCTCCTTCTGGTAATTCATCATAGTTTATTAGTCCTACTCTTCTTTCTGCTTCAGTTTTGGCTTCTTTAACAGAATATTTTTTATTGTTAATAGTAATCTCTATCATTAAAAATCAAGTGTATCAGTAGGATTAACTACCTATTGAGGTGCAACATAATTACTATCATTAGATTGTGTCTATGGAGATCCACTCTAAATCTATTGAAGTATTGCATCAATTTTTTTCTAATTTTCATTAATCTATACTGCTTTATTGAGTTCCCCTACCTGGTATAGCTAACTGTCTAGAATAGAATCTGCTCTTGTTTTATTTGGCTGCATCCATTTATATGCACCGTATCCCAATCCCGCAATAGGTGCTCCAAAACCAAGCCCATATTCTAATCCAACAAGAGCATTTTCATAACCTTTTTTTATTCTGCTAGCAACCTTCTTCTATTTATCTTTAAATCCTTTCTTATTATCATTAGGATCGGGATTAGCAGGAGCTGGTGTATTTCTCGACTAAGATCCTTGACTTGATGATGTTTCAGTATTAGTAGGAGTACTTGGAGTAGCAGTTCTAGTCGTATCAGCAGACTATTCAGTATTAGTTGCTGCTTCATTATATAATCTAGAACCAGTATTAATATACATAGGCGGTTCGTGTGTATTAGCATACCATCCCCAAGTAGCTGCTGCGGCAGCAGCTGGCCAGAATAGTTTTCCAATAGGAGATTTACTAACTGCTACAGAAGATGCTAAAAGTGGGTCTGTATAAGAATTAGCAGTTCCTTTTAACCCCGGTATATATTTAGACAAACCGAAAGTTAAAGTAGGAAGAGCAACATCTATATAAAATGATCTAGTATTGTATTCATTTGCTCTTGTTCTAGCAGCTTCTGTCTATCTTCGAGCTTTATTCTCTGCCCATTGTCTATCCTACTAGGCAGCAATCTATTCAGATGGTAATATTTTAGGACGGGGTTTTGTTCCATTATAAAGATATTCTGCTGCAACACTAATGGACATAGGTTCAGTTAAAGAACCATCTTTATTTCTTAACTATATTACATCCGCGTTACCAGCCCTCCTTTTTAGTGCTTCAATCCATTGTTCTATAGTTGGCATAATCACTGTGTTTTATTTAATAATCCTGTATTATCTACTGTATTTTGTAATAATTCATAAGTTAATAATTTCCCAGCTTCCACTGCGAATTGATCTTTTTCTTTCTAAGAATACTAATTATTTTCATATTTTTTCTTAAGTTCTTCGAGTTTTTGAGTTACTTCTAACCTAAAGATTACTTCTTCTCGCTCAATTTCAGCCTATTGTTCAAGTTCTCCATCTTCTTTCTCAGCTACCACAGGTATGCCTTTCTTAGTAAGATTTTCTGCGTTCTCCATATGATGTAGTCTAGCATGTAGGGCACCTTCAGGAATTACATTAAATGTACCTCCTTCCTTAAATGAATCTACTTGCTTACGAAGATATTTATTAAGCCCCTTATCATATTCATAGACCTATCTAAACTGTACAGCTTCAGGATCATCAGAATTATACCAATTTAATTCATCTAGAGTTCTCTGAGAATCTGGTGCAAAATTAAAGATATATTCGTCTTTATCTTCATCATATGTAAGAGTTTTTTTCTCACTATATTTATTAAAGGTAGGATAATATTGTTTATAATTTTCTGTAAACCAAAAAGCATCATCAAAATTATCAAATACAATTACATCTCCATTTTTTTCAGCAGATTCAAGAGCGTCATATTTATCGTGTTCATATTTTGGATCGGTAAAATCATGTAATTCTCCATTAATTTCTTGAACCATAGGAAATACTTTGATTTTACCTCTATTTTTGACAACCGACATTTTATGAGTAGCTACAGAACCGTCATATTCCCAATCAGGGATAGTTTCTCTATAAGAGTCTTTTAGACGCTGCACAAAATTAATTTTTTTATGACTATTAACAAATTTAATTAATTTATCAATATTTTCTGGAACATATTCTGTTGGTTTCTCTAAAATATCATTACTATATTTAAGGTCATCTAAAGATATTTCGGATATAGTATCACCTTCTACATCATCCAATGCTAAAGCTCCTCCTTCTCCAAATTCTGGAAGAATAGAATCTAAGGTAGATTCATTAATAAAACTATTTTCTATAAATTCAATAGGTACTTTATCAATAGATAGTTCATTAATAGTATTAGATTCTATAACTCCTCCTTTTTGAAACTATTCAAGAGAAAGTTCTTCTATAGTATTAGTTTTTTCTTTAACTGATTTCTTAGGTTTATTGAGGGCTAAAATAGTTTTTAATGATAAACCATTACGTCCAACTCTAACTCCAGCTTGATTATAACCACCTTGTAAAGCAAATGCTCTTCTATTGCCATTAATAGCTGCCATAGAGCCTTGTAATGCAAATCTATCTGTTGCATTATCAGCAATGTTCCCTACCGTTTGGTTCTATCGTCTAGCTTCAGCTATAAACGAATTTGCATCTTTTCTGGCCCCACTAGAAAATAGTCCATATTTTTTACCGGAATAATTTAATGAATCATCAACTAAAGCGTTAGAACCCCCATAACTACTTCCAACTTGTGCAAAGGCTTCATCATCCTTAGTAATAGTATCGGATTTTTTACCAAATGCCTGATTTACCCATCCAAGTCCTGTTAAGAATCCTAATGGAGAATCCATAATAGCATCTGTTTTAGTCATCCCGTCAGTGGCTCCAAATATAGCTCCCTATATACCATTAAGCATATTAGCAGCCTTCATACCCATTGAAATCAGCTAACCATATGGGCCAAAATTTGCAGCTACATCAGCAACAGCATTATAGCTCGCATCAATTCCTTTTCTTAATGCTCCGTTTGGCGTAGAATAAGGATCCTTTCCTCCTAACGAATTAGTAATTTCGCCTAATGCGCCTAATCCTTGATTGATTGAAGACGCATTTTGGCCTAAAAAACCATTCTAGAATTTTTCTCCTATTGATTTTTTACTTACAAACTATTCATCAACACTATCTAATTGAATATCATTATCCTACTGTCCCTTTAGATATTCCTAATACTATGTTCCTCCGGCTTTTGCGTACTAATTTAAAAATTTCTTTTTCTTTCTAGGATTTAATAAGTTCTACTAAGGGAGCTAATCAGGAGTTAGTATCTATGTAGGATCAGTTAAATAACTAGAAGTATTAAAATCTAAAGTAGACAACTAATCATTTAAAGAAGCTCTAATTCCTTCTGGAGTAGATAAATCTGGAGCTCTAACAGATGCCATTGCATTATTATATAATTCCTACTATCTGTTAGTATTTATCCTAGCTAAGATAGATGAATCCAAACCCTCAATGTCTGGACTAAATGGTACATAGCTATCATTAGGCATAACTTATACTGTATAAAGTTTTAATTGCAGATATAACAGCTAAATCTTCACCATTATATCTGATTCTTATTTTAATATATTTATCTTTAGGCTTTATTTCAGAACTTTTAATACGTGAATCATCCCATAACACAATTCCTCGTTTATCTAAAGGTGATTCATCATTTTCTGGAGGATTAATTATTTCATCCTATTTAAAGAAGTTAGCCTACTATAATTCAATTGGTATATTATTAATATTAGAATGTCCAAATCCAGAAAGACAATCCTAATCCCAAGCTTTTTCGTTACACTAAACAAGATTGATAGGAGAAATTTGTACATACCATTTATCTTCAAGATATAGCATATTACCACGTAATGGGCCATTTTCTTTCATATTAACACCTCTAGAATGATTCCAGATTCTAAATTCATTAAGAGTTTTATAATATACAAGTTCGGCTCCACATAAATCTCGAAAATTATGAGTATTTCCACCATTTCTAGAATGATAATAATCTTCAATAGCATTTAAACTATCTCTTCTTAAATAATAAGAAGGGAAAATGGTAGATTTTTCAAATAAAGTATTTCCATTTTTTGAATTTAACGGTCTATGATAGGAATTTAATTCTTTATAATCTGAATTAAATTCTATATCATTTCCGCATTTTTGAAAAAATTCTTTTGTAGCTTCTTGGCGAATGTACATATTTTCTTTGTCATTCGCAAATTCATAGCATTCTCCAATAATTTCATAATGAAATGATTCCGGTTCTGCTTTATTACTAATAATAATAAGATTATCAAATATTTTATGAGTATCTGGAGCATCTCTTACAATAAATTCAAATTCAAAAGGATGCTATTTACCATACCATTTAGTAGGTTTGACATCTTCTGTAATATCAAATATACCAGACTGACCATGTCTCCAAAAATCAGTACTTAAAACATTTAGATGTTCCTCTGGAATTATACAAATTGTTCTATTAATGGAACCTCCAATTAACTAAGAATTAGAACTGCCAGTAGATATAAATTCGTCTAAATCTGCATTAGTACTCGATGTAAAAGTTGGAGTAACTCTTATGTTTATTGTATATACTTTTTTCTTTTTTAATTGGTTTATGTTATTTACAGTTAAATCGTAATCTTCATAATTCCCTACTGTATTAGGATCATCAAAGCTAGCCTTCCAATTAATTATTCTCTATGTATTTAATAATTTAATTAAAGTTTTGTCTGTTTTCTCGTTTAATAATCCATTTGGACCTATCCATCCATTTTTATTTAAAGTATATACATTATCGGCTAAAGTAATAGAATTATAATTATTAATATCGTTTACAAAATCATTATAATTACCCTAATAATATAATCTATTATCTTCAATCTTAAAATATTTTTTATCATTGTTATCAAATAATTCCCATTTTAAAGAAGGGGTTTCACCATTAACAGAAATATCATAATGAAGGGTACCTATTAAATAACTATTAGATCTCATAACAGTATTATCTAAATATATATGATTAAAATACTCACTTTTTTCATTTAAGGCTAATTTAGCAATTTGTTTAGAAGTTTCTCTATCAAAACTAAAGTAAGTATTATATATATTTTCAGAAAATGATGGTACCCAAGAATAGAATGTAACCCATTTATTCATGGATTCATTCCAACACAGATTCCAGACACATTCACTGATACCATTTAAATCGTCATAAAATGTAAACATTACATCTTTTTTAAAAGCGTTGTAATGAGTTTTAACGTTTCGTATACCTATTATCGGTGTTAATTCTCGTTCAGTAAATGTAATATTATTGTTTAAAAATTCTTGAACTTTAAAATCCGAGATTAATTCTAATCCAGAATTATCAAATTTCCAGATTTTTTTAGCTACAGTATCGACTCCATATATACCAGTAGGTGTTTTAATAATAGAATCACTCCATTGACTGCCAAAAGTATCCGAAATAACATCTGGATTTTCCGGTAGAACATTAGATGTATTAATATATACCGATCCTCCAGTACCTTGTCCAGCTAAAGCTCTCTCATTAACAGGTATTCTGTAAATACCGTGTTCAAGAATACATATTAAATCACCATTCCATTCAATGAGTTTAGTAATTTCTCCATAGGTAATTGGATAATCTCTATAATTAGTAGATTTGAATACTCTGAAAGCATTTCTAAATGCATTTGTTATCTGTAAATTACTATATGCAATTCTAGTAGAATAAATATCTTTATAATACGGAACCATTGGTAATTCCTAAAATATCTATTCTCCAACTGTAGCACCAAATCCTTTATTATAAGTATTAGATTCCTAAAGTTTATATCCAGATTTTGCAGACATGGGATGATAAGGATAAAATCCTCTACAATTACCTATCAATGATGTCTCATCAACTTGCGATTCATCTAAACTTCGTATACTATGATTAATATCACTTCTAAGAATAAAAGTAACCCACATCCCAAGATTGACAGCATTAACGTCTCCAAGATTAATTTTATCCAAATCATCTTTTTTCATTATGTCATCTTCATATTTCATATTTTTTGCCCATGTAGCAGGATCTACTATGCTGTCATTAGTAGGAGCTGATGAATCTCTAAAATTACGATTCAGTCGATGTGTAAATTTACATATGTAACAATCTCCTCTATAAAATGTTCCAAATTTTACTATATTATCTTTCTCAGATCCAAGTTTAGTAAAAGCAGTATAGTTTGATATTGGGTAAAACGGAGCGGCATCATTATATCTAATTTTAAAATAATCAGATAAATTAGAAAAATTATATCCTGGGATTTTAATGGTAATTAAATCACCGGCTGTTTTATATCCAGATAATCCAAGATAATATCCAAACGAACCTCTTATTAAATTATCTCCACCATTTTCTGTAGTAATTTCATTATCTACATATGCAAATCTAAAAGCTTCTTCTGCTTCTCCACCTCTAGCTGAAAATAAAGTATCTTCAATTCCTACTAATTTAACATTATCTTCAACACCTATAATTTTTACATTATCGTAAGATATATCACTATTTGATTCGAGCAGATTACCCTAATTAACAATAAAAGATCTATTTTTTTGTACACAATGAATTCCAGACTAAATAGTTTTTACTGTAAAAGTTTCTCCAGAAAATAAATTATTTAAATAAGGACTATTAACGTCATAATCAGGACAAATAGCTCCATACTATGATACATTTTCACTAGGTATTCCCCTTAGATGCTCTGCAAAATTATGATTTAATAAATATCCTTCATCAAATTCTTTTTTCCCATCTTCGTAATATACATATTTTCCTTTATTGCTGAGAAAACTTTCGTACACATAGGTCTACGCATTTATCGGAATAATTGGAGTGTGACTAGAATTTTCTATTCCAATTGTATATGCCTAACATAATGTAGTAGGTATTCGTTTCTATCGAACTATAAAAAATCCTTTTATTTTTAATTTTATAAGTCTATCAATAACAGATTTATGCGTTTTAAAAGTAATCCCTAAAACCCTATTTAAAGTATTCTATTTAGGTATATAACATACTCCTTTTGCGTTTTCTATGCTATTAGGATTTGCAATTTTAAATTTATCATCTATTTCAAAAGTAGTTTCATTATAACTTGTTAGGTTATTTGCATCTGATCCTATATTAATATTTTCTAGTTTATCTGGATTTAAATTACCTAATTTAAAACCTCTTATATTATAAACAGAAGTTAATGTATTATTTGAATTAATAAAGACAATTCCAAATCTATATATTTCATCATCCCAATATCCAGTATAATTATAAATAAAATTAGGATTATAATACGTATTTGTTGTATCTCCGTTATAAGAATCATCTAATTTATTAACATCACATATTACATCATCATTTAAAGTAGGATATATATTTAAAGCTAATTTATTTAATTCTTCATAATTCTCATCACTTTTAGTTACATTACCTAAAAATAACATATTTTGTGAAACGGTCTATGTTTTAGCAGATTCATATATTTGTAGCCTTTCATTTATTTCAATACTAGATATTTCTGATATTTCTTCAAATCCGGTAATATCAACTATAGTTAAATTGTCTTGAGAGACTTTATATTTTTGGTCTATTTTTACATACTGAGTACTTTTTTCTTCAAATTCAGCCCCAGTTACTCTAGAATAATAAATTAACACATAATCGTAAGAAGCGTCAACATCTCGTATTAGAAATCTTATTTTTTTATGTGAATTCTAACTACGGAATCCAGAATGAATAGCGTTTGGAGTATTTCCTATAAAAACACTTACTAGTCCAGACTGTCCAACAAAGTCAGTTTCATTTCCATCTAAATCACAATATTTAAAATAAAAGTGATAATTTCCTATAGGTAAATTACCTCCATAACTTTCTCCACTAAAAGTTATATTAGGAATTTTAGTAGTAACTTTATATAAAGAAGTATCAATATCAAACTAAGATCCTCTATCATAAATATTAGTATCGTTGTTGCCGTTTCTATCTACTATTTTATACTTATTTTTACCAATAGCAGAAAATCTAGAGTTAATTATTTTTGGTAATGATTTACCATCATTTATAATTAAATCAACAGAATTATCATATGAATACTAAGGAGTGATTTGAACAGGATGATTTAGATCAAAATTTAACTCATCTGTAATAAAGTCAACTAACTATCCCTTTTGATAAAATACTGGTATTTCTTCAGTTTTAGAAAACCCTAATTCGTTCCAATTTGTAACAATTGTAGGGTTATCATCTTCACCTCTATAAAATCCGTTCTACTACGAATATTTTATATCTTTATAATTTTTAAGAAATATATTTTGAAATTCAACGATAGTATAAAATTGATTTTTATAAAAAACCATATCTTCATCTAGTCGGTAATTTCTAAATGGATTATATTCCCAAGCAAGCGTTCCTTCTTGCTATATTTTTTTTAAAATTACATTAAAATTATACGGATTCATTTATAGCGTATGTGTGTTGTACTTTATAATACTATTTCCAGCCTTGTAATTCCTCTAGATTACCTCCTGCGTCAGCTTCCCAACAAAAGTACCAGTCTACTGGCTCTAATTTACTGCTATCAATAACAAGTTTATCTTGATTAATAGTTAATATCTCTGATATACCCTCTCCAGTTTCTAAATTTCGTCCCACCTATTTTAAGTGTTTTTCAGTTAAAAGAATTCTATATGGTTCAGGGGATGTCCTATCATCTATGTAGATACCCTATATATCATCATTTAAACTTAATAAATCGTTAATAAAATCCATAATATCAACAGTAATTGTTCTTTCTAAAATTAATTTAAAATTTTTATTTTTAAATCTTAAATTATTTGTTGCTGTTACTGGTATTTCTATACCTTTATATGTAAAATTACAATCTGCGTCAAATGTTATTGTAACTGTCTAAGTTAAAACAATATTTTCGTTAGGAGTTACTTTGCTTATTTTATATATATTACTAGTTTCTCCAGCATGTTCCCATTTTCGCATATGACGGAGATCGTATAAATATTTTCCATTAATAGTATTTATAGATAGAGAATTTTTAATACTAAATATATCATCATCTTGATTTATTTTCTTATGCACTAATAGTTTACCATTATCATTAGTCCGAAAATAAGAAAAAAGGGCAGAATGTTTATTTATTTCATCATCATTTTTTGTATAAATTACTTTCGTTGCACCACTGTATTTATACCCTTTATCATTTCCATTTTCTACATTATATATACCAAAATTAATATTTATATAATCTATATTATCATTAAAGAATATATAAGGTTCAATTGAATCATTTATACTAATAGTAATATCTGTAGCTTCATCAGCAACAGGAACAGATACTATATCAACAAAATCATTCTAAGTAGAGGATTTACTTTTAAGTATAAATTCTCCATTCCTTTCCTATGTACTTTTATGTCCTAAGTAATATTGTGTACTAGAGGATACTAACGGGCTTGGAGCATATCTTTTTAATGGATATAAATCATAATAATTTATTTTATATGGAATAGTTAATTGAAATTTTCCTGCATTTTGAGGATCAAATTCACTATTATCAGTAAGTACATTATTGATAATATTAAAGATAGGATTTTGTAATGTAGTTATAGAAACTTCCGATGTGGTATTATTTGTCACATTACTAGAAAAAGAAACAATATTAGTTAATTTAAAATCAGACAAATCATTTATAGAATCCTAATTAATATTTAAATTTCCTACATAAGATAATTTTATTTCGTGCGTGCTTTTTTCTAATAGTTGATTTCTCTCAAAACTATATTTTTCTATGTTGTTGCTTATATTTTCCTATATATCTTTTTTTGATATAACAATATTGTTTAATTTAGGATAATCAATAGTTAAATTTAAACCTTGTGATAGAGTTAAATCTCTAAATTCGTTACAACTAATATAAAATTGATTAAAGATATCAGAATTAAATAGTAATCGATAAAAATATTTTGGAGTGTTTCCATATTGTACTTTAAATTGTACTAAATATATTTCATTTTCACTTAAGTTCTACCTTGGAATGGCTATATTATAAGTATTTAATAACAAACCCGATTCTGAATGTAATTTTAATTTTTTAGAATCTTCTATTTGTTCAAATAAATCATATTCGCATCCATTATCAGCATAATTTTCAGGTTTTACTACTTTTTTATTAGATGTTGTGTCGGTTTTTGATAGTAAGTTACTTAAATTAGTAGCGGATATAGTTAAATTTTTAAAACCTCCTTTTGTTTCATCAGCATAATTTTCTGTAAGAAATGATATTCTAATATCATTTTGATTAACATAATATTTATAGTTTGTAAAAGATATAAATCCAGTATTAACTTTGGAAAAGTCTATACTAAAACTCTATTTTAAAAAATCTAAAACACCAAAAGGCATAGTAGGAGTTATTTCAATAGTTGCTATTTCAGAAGGTTTTTCTATATTGTTAAATACTTCTAATGCATAATAAGGATCCGATCCATCATTTTTTCTGGCTATATTGTTATCAAAGATATTTTGTAACAACTAATTATAATCAGAATAATTTCTAGTTAAAGTACAATAATCTTCATTATTTATAGCATTAGGTATTTCTTTTTTATCCGTTCCTTTAACTTGAAGAATAATATTTTTTCTTGCTTCTTCTTTTACATCCCCATTTTGTAATAGCTAAACTTTTACACCACTAGGATTAACTCTTGATTTATTTTCTATATTATCATTAGCCCAATTTAATAAAAGATAGATATTATATGTATCATTTTCATTTTTTAAAATTTTATATCCAGTGGAAAATAAAGTAGGAACCTCTAATTTAGCAGCAATTCCTAATTGACCCGACACTTTTTCTGTATAAGTATCATAATTAGAACCAACTAATCCTCTATATTCGTCTAAATTAGGTTTTTTATCACTTTCTTCATTAGTAATAGGACTGCCGTTATAAATATAATATGGAATATTATTATTTTCATTAGGAGAAGTCCATACAGAATTATTCGTTAACTCTATAGTTTTTCCATTATCTAATGTAGATACAATACTAAATTTTAAATATTTTGGATATGCCGTTATATCGTATTCAGTATTTTTTTCATCCCAAGCACTAATATATGGCTAACTATTATCAATACTACTAGAATAAACTTTATATTTATCTCCTGCAAATATTTTACTAGAACAAAGATTCTATTTTTGATAATAATTAGTAATTATATTTTCTGGAGACCCAAATCCCTCTGTTCGAGTATATTTATCTCCAGAATAAGAATTTTCTTCTGGTATTTTAAAATAATTACCATTTTCATCTATACCATACTCTCCATTATCTGATTTATTATATGTAATATTAGACCAACTTTCTTTACAAAATTTATTTAAATCGATTTGTGCGTTATTGGACTCATTTCCTAATTCATCTTCAGTTAAATTTCTCTCAGGACTAGGAAACGAACCAATCTAACACTTTTTTTCAATAGGATTATATGATACAATATAAATGATACCTCCAAAACTAGTAGAACCTAATGGAATATATCCAGTTGGCAACATTGCTGTTTCAACTCTAGCGTTACCCATGTCATTCTATATCATATTTTCATTTCCATTGTATGTTAATAACGTACCATTTAAACAATTTGATAACGCAGTATTAGGCATTGATAGAGGATTCAAATCCATTATCATACCATCTGTAAAAGTATTAACTGCTTCCTGTCTTTTCATAAAAATTCGTATTTATTTTCATTTACTAATATATCTTTGAATTTCTAAGAATCTCTTGTGATAATTAATTCTGCCTAATTTGTAATTATTTTAGGTACATAAAACTTTAATTTTACAGTGTCAATATAAGGGATTCTAAAGATATATTGTTTATTTGATTCTTGTATTTTACATTCATCTAAGATCTGGTACAGATAAATCCTTTCAAAAGTAAAATTCTTTTTTGGACGTCCTCTCTTATTCTTAGAACCAATAAACTAATCGTACTAACGTTGAGATAGGGCAAAATAATAATAACCATCCCAAGGAATTTTCTTTCTCTTATAAAGTACTCTCAGTTTTATAGTTAGTTTTTTTATATAGTAAAGAAAATGTTTTATAGAATCACATTTTAGGTATCCAATATAACACCATAAGTCTTTGTCAGTTATAAAGGTATCTCCTCCATAACTATTATGCAAATATAAGCTTTTCCAAGAAAAATTCAAAATTCTCTTCATGTCTGATTGAGGAATCTAAGGAAATTTAGCAAACATATCTTCATAGTAGTCTTTTATGGTTTTATCTTTGTTGCTATCACCATACTACATTCCTTTATTAGTATTTGCTGTAATCCTATCCTTTAAAGCTTTATTCACATAAACATTCTTAACTCTTGGAGATACCTTTCCATACATATAGAAACCTATCTCATAGCCAGTAAAATTGGACTCTAGAATATCAACATCTTTCCATTTACCTGCTCTTTTAAGATTTTTAAAAGCTTCACCTCGAACTTTTTTCATATGCATGTTACACTTTTTAGCTCCCGTTGGAAGATTAAAGGTAACATTATTATCAATAATATCATTAAGAACTAGTTTCAGACATTCCCTAAAAACTTGCTTAACTAAGACATCCCTATGAGAATCTCCATTGATTCTTTGGCAATCCTCACAGGTGAGGCTTAGTTTCTTGAATGGGAAATTCATAAATAGTTCATTAGTGTTAAAGGCACACCCAACTGAATAATTCATTATCTATATGGTTTAAAGGATTTAGAATGAACCTTACGATTCCAATTGGTCTTAGCATCTAGAATTTGATCCCACTCATTTTGGGATAAATACTGATCAGTTCTAGCCTAATCACACTATACATTCCACTATTGTTTTAGTGTATTAGCCATCTAGACTATATTAGCATTATTGGTAAGTAGCCCTTCTTTATATTTAGTAACCCAGGCACAATATGTAGCTATAGCCAAAGCTTCTTTATCAGTAAGTTCTGGAAGTCCGTTGTCATCAAGTATAACCCCTCTATATAGGATATTTACTTGTCTATAAGGTCTATCTAAATATAGAGTATCTCCTACTCTTTCATATTTAATAAACTTACCACTCTAATATAGAGGATCATGAAATGCCTTTCTATGTTCAATATATTGTTCAGTTACTCCTGAATAAGCATCTCCATTTGGAGTAGTGTTTGTAACATTTCCCCAGTCCTCCCATGAAGTGGTTACTGCCTCCAATATGTCTGCATTACAAGGGAGTTGGATGCTATTATCCCCACAGTCATTCATGCACACCCTATATCTATAAGTTCTAGTACGTTTATTACCAATAAGATTCCAAGCAACAAGTGCAATCTCTTCAAACATATCTTCTGTTAAATCTATACCATATAAAGTTTGGCATAAACTCATTGCATAGTGAAAATCATTAGTACTCATTATCCTATAGCGTAAGATTGATCATTTGGCATATTAGGTAAAGCCAACTATTTATAATATCTAATCTTTTTCTCTGTAAGTCTCTTCTTGATTTCATTATTAATGAAAGTCATATTATCATCCTTCAGTTCGGTACAACATTCGTATTTTTCTAACTATCTAAGATCTTTAAAAATAGCCGTAATAGATACTTGTTCAAGTAAAGGAGCATTAAATACAAAACAGTCATACATTCCATTTTCGTTTGGAGTTGTATCAATCCAAACATATGGTCTATTCTTTCCCCTCTTACGATATTTATGGTATCTATAAGCTGTAGAAGAGGTGTAATATATAAAAGGATTCTGTCTATCAGTAGACCCAATATAGTCTATCGACAAGGATCCATAATCATTTACAATCTAAGGGATCTCAAAATGAGCAGTTGGAGTCAGACAATCATCTTGTCCATTACATCTACATCTTTCAAGATCTTTACAATCAACTGGAACGCAGTTTATAGAAAGATAGAGATCTTTTACTGGTAATACCCCTTTTAGGGAATATTCCTTTAAAATCTAAAGACGTTCATCTACTATTTCATCCATCAGCTATTCTAGACTCATGGAGAGATTAGTATGATAGCCTCTTAGACCTCCTACAACATCGTTCCTAATTGCAGATGCTAGTTTTTCAATTTGATTATACATAGCTATAAAATAAGAAAGGCGAAGGCGATAAATTACGCCCTCGCCTTAGTTAAATGTATTTTAATATTAAGGTTCGTCGTCTACTTCTGGCAAACTATCTACGTCAGCAGGAGAACCTGCCTGCATTCCCTTATCAGCTACAGTAGCTGCAACTATACCCTCTGAAGGAGCAATCTCTAATAGAGCTGCCTCAAATTCAGCTGAAACAGTCTGGTTAACGTAGAATACGTGAGTAGTCATAGATTTAACTAGATCACCTACTGCATTTGTTCCGAGAATACCACGGTTAACGCAGTAATGAATAATATACTCATTGTACTTAGCTCCTGGAATAGGAGTTTCGTCTGAGTTCATAGCGTAAATACGAGTACGCATTGTAGTTGGAAGACGAAGGTTGTGAAGTAGCCATTCGTAAGTTCCAAAGCCTTCAACACCCTGAACGATTACATTAGTATTATCATAATCTTCGTGAGAAGCTTCATGAGCAGCGATTACAGGAATATATTCTCCCATACCATGATAAGCATCAGCATCATATTTCTCGATTTCTACAGTGTAGAATCTCTGATACTGATCAGTAGCATCAATAGTAAGAACACTACCATTAGCAGTTACCTTTACAATAGGCTTTTCATAAACAGCAATCTCGTATTTCTTAATGATGTCAGCAAGTTTCTTAGCAGTATTTGCAGCACTATCCTGCCAATTAAACTCAACTGATAGAGGTTTTCCCTTGAAAACCATATCATTAGAGTAGTAAGAACTCTGTAGACTCTGAGATAAACGAATGTAAATTGAGAGTCTATAAGCCTCTCCCTTACTTCCTCCAACTGTAGTTAGATCTAGAGTAGCTTTAGCATTCTTAGGTGCAGTGTACTCAGATTTGTAGATATGAACAACATTAGGCTGCTTGAAGTTGTTTACTCTCTTAATGTTGAGGCTTGCTACAGTTCCTTTGGTGTCATCTGCTTTCTGTGCAGACCAAAGTTCTTTGCCAGTAGTAAGGTCTACATTAGTGTTGATTACGTTTGTAGTTGTAAATTGAAACATAATTAATTAGATTAAGAACCTCTTTGCTGAGGCTGTGATTGTGGTGCCTATTGCTGAGCTGGGTTTGCAATAGACTGTGTAACTTGTGATTGAACTTGAAGTCTTGGGTCAGCGTCTCTTGACATAACCAGTAATACCAGCTCATTTATAATCTCTTGACATACATAGTCAGGAAATTCCATGACTTGGGATATATCTTCCGTAAGGTCTACTTGTTCCTTAGTAAGCCTTATAGTTTGCGGGGCTTTAATATAATCAATAAATACTTTATCGAGCTAATAAATAGTATTATCTCTTCCGTAACGAATTTCACATCTAACTTTAGACGCGTTTCCATAGCGTAGTCCTCCTTCTTTTTCTACTTGATCTACGTTTCTTGTACGTAAAGCTATTTTCCGAGGCATTCCACCTTCATTTACTAATTTTTCGGAAGAATATTTTAAAGATGCGGTATAAAAGGGGAATTTTTTACATTCTTCGGTTGTTAAATTAGCATTTGTAAGATTAGTATCCTCGGTATCTTCTTTTACTTCAGTCAATGATGCAGTAGAATCAGTAATACCACCAGTAAGTTCAGTCCCACCCTTACCTTTGAGTAAGAATAATTTAGAATTTGAAATAGTTTCGTTATTATTCCCTAATATTAACTAATACTCAGACCCATCAGAAAGCGGAAATATAACATAATTTTTATCATATGTTATTGCTTTTTGAGCTCCAACTTTAAGTCCCTCTACTATATCATATGTTATAGCAAAAGGATTATTGTTAATTTTAAATGTTATTTTTTTATAACATAAATCATTTGGAGCATATTTATATTCCTTTAAAACGTCAGTTCCTTTAAAATTATTGCCTAATATAAAGTTACTACTAACAGGGTTGGTAGGAAGAGTATCAAACTAATTAACATTATGAATATAATAATAAGGTCGCTCTGGAAGAGGTCTATTATAATAATCATTTATAATAGTAGACCATGAATCAGCTGTTAAACGCTTTGCAGCAAAATCTACATAATCACCTTGGTTATAGCATCTATGATTCTTAGCCATTTTATAAATACATACACAGTTTAACATATGTAAATAATCATCGGGCAGGGTAACTTCATAGGTAGCTCCAAATAACTTAGAGGCTCCAGCTCCGTAAGCAGAGTAATCATCATAAGCGTCTGCCTGTTTAGGAGTTAGAATTGCAGTAGCTTTTAGCACTCTAAGATCATCAGTAGTTTGCTGACTAACATCATAGATGTTGTAGCGTTTATTTATGTATTGATTAATAGCCTTGTTAAAATAATAATTGAATTCGTGTAGAAGTAGGCTAGGAGCATTAGCTTTACTAAGCTCTGTTAGCATACCTTCCCAAACCTATCTTGCAGTCAAAGCCATTTGTGTTTTTTTTATCAGATCAAGCCGTATCTGATTACTTATCAAGACTGAGATGTATACTCAGGATAAGTGTCTCTTTTGATTAACTCAAGTACTTGTAAATTTTTAGGGTCTTTCATCCAAGCTAAAGCGGCATCATCAGTAGCCCCAAGAACAATATTATCACCATATAGGTATAATTTATTCTTTAGATAAATAACGTGCTTTTCTTTAGCCTCAATAAATAGAAGTCGTAGTGCTATATCTCCTCCAGTATATAGATTGATAATTTTATTGGGATCCTTTTCAGCGATTCTGGTTAAGAAATCGATTACATCGGCAATAGGTTGGTTAGACATATCTTTACCAAGGATTCTAGCCATATTCCTCTGTCCATCAGCTCCTCTAACATCATCATAGATATAAGATTCTGCTTTGTGTATAAGCTGTTTCTTAGAAACTCTACGTTGAGTGTCAAGACCTGGACGATCAATATAAAGTTCGGCAACTCCGTTACGGGTTGGTTTATTAGGCTTAGAGATTGGACCATCAATTAAAAGGTTTCCCTGCTTGTCTCTAGCATTTCTATCAGAAACAATAAGAGGACAATTCTTAATTGCTTCCCACTCAGCAGCTTCCCACATATTATCTAGATTATAAGTTTTTCCGTTCTGAATTACAAAAATGTGATTCTCTGGGAAGAAAGCTACTCTACCTTCCGAATAATCGTCACGCTCTTTGTCACTCATAATCATTTCACTGTTAGGATCAGAGAGATTCTTAACTCTTTTAATACACCTAGGATATTGCCCGGTAACTTTATCTCTACATGGCTGAATGAAATATTTCATGTCAGTAATCTTATCGTATATATTGCGTAGCACTATGATATTGTCAAATACAACATCAGCTTTTGTTAATTCCTTTTTACCCATATTAATTCATTGTCATATTTAGAAAAATAAAGATAGGGGAAGGGTGTTAAGGCTTCCCCTATCTGATCTATCGTCTTTAATCAAAACTTTTCAATTCTTATTAAGCCTGACGGATGATGAAGCTTCTGTAAGGAGTGAAGGCTGCGATACCTGCATAGGTCATCATAACCATCTTAGAACCAGCAACGTTGCTAGCTACTTCTCCAGAAGATTTACCATCAATACCACCTCATACTGTTAAGCTTGTATTTCTACAAGTGTCGGACTATATCTTTAACTTTTTATTCTAAGTATTTAAAATAATAATTATGGCAATGTTTAGCAGTTCCATTTAAAACTTTGGAAACATTAGGAAACTCTTTTCTAGCTTCTCTAACAGTATTAAAAACTTTAACTAAGGTTCCATCCATACTATATTGTCCTATTTTTCTAGATTTATGGGCAGGTTTATGAGGTTCTAATTTATCTACTTTTTCTCCTCTTACCCATAAAAACCCTTTATAGGACTCATTTAATCGTATAGAATTATTAATGCCTTTAGTATCTATATTTAACCTGGCTTTTAAATCAGAAGGCTTACCAAAAGATTGAATATAATTGCCTTCCAAATCATATTGATGTATCATTCCAGATAATCTTATAGATTTTGGTTTAACATACTTGGACATTAAATCGAGAGCAATATAATATCCTTTAGTCTTAACCCCAGTTTTAATAGAGCGTTGGATATGAGATACACTATCGTTTAAAAATCTAGCACATTCTGACATAGACTCAAAACTTCTTTCGTATAAACCAAATTCATTATAAATATATACTGGTTTATCTGGAGAATATTTTTTATAATCAGATGTATCTAGAGTTTCAAATTTATAAAAAGACCAAAAAGAATTACCAGAGGTTCTTTTAAAGAGGGCAGCTCTTCCAATAGAAACCGGAGAAATATTTATAGATTTTCCTGCTTCTGTTAATGAATTCCACTCTTTAATAAAATTCCCTTCAAAACTATATTGATAAACAGTTTTATTAAGTAATGGCGGCATTCCTCCGCCCAGAGTAATATTATAAGTATCGTTTCTTTTTATAAATTCTTCATTAACGATTTCTGCTTCTAAATCTAGTGCGTCTTGTTCATTATTAAATACCTTTATAATAGCACGTTTAAAAGCATTATATCCATATTTTTTAACTGCTTTGTGGAAAGGTACTTTTGGATTCTTCAATTCAGGGTTAGATTGAAAAACATTTACAGAATTACCAATATATCCATCAAACACTGTAGAATCATTAGTACCATGTACTCCAACATAAATTTTGTTGTTTATTATATTTGTTGTTAAATAAACAATGTATTCCATAATTTTATACTTTATTAAAGTTATTTCCCATTTCCATCATAAAGATGTACGTCCGTTCGGACTAGTCTCTGAACCTTACTAGGAGCTGATTTATAATCTTGCATATTCCTAGCCTTGGCTGCTGATTACCATAGTTTCCTTTAGGCTTCCAGCAATTAAAGAAATTAATTATTCAAGAGAGTTACCTCTCAAGCGGCGCAAGTGGTGTAGTTTACGCCTGCGATTTTATTAGTAATAAAATCTTTACCCGTAAGTGCGAATTTAGCAATTGCAGGAGTATTTGTAGTCTTGTCAGCGGTTAGGTCAAGGCAAAGACCATAACCCTTTTCGTTTCCGAACTCACGAGAAAGAGCACGGTCAACACAGAAGCTAACGGTGTTACCAGAGTATTCATAGGTTGAGAATGTAGCACCAACCTTGATATACCCACCTCCACCTTTGTTAGCAGCTTTAGAATACATATAAGTTCCGTCTGTGCGGAAGTTAGCAAGATACTCACCAAGTACAAGATTGATGTCCTGCCAGAGTTTAGCATTACAGAGGATGCAGAAGTGATTTCCGGTATCGCTCTGAGCCTTCTCACTCATAGTATTCATAATATGGTTAAAGATCTGTAGGGTAGGCTTATCATTGTAAACAAACTTAGAAGCAAATGCTTCAATCTGTGGGATAAGACCTTCACCGATGTAGATAGGACGACCGGTATCAGGGTCCTGAATGGTAGCCTTACCATTTACGTCGATATTACCCTTATTGCAAAGAAGACCAGTGTTAAGAGCATACATGAAGGTATCAAGAAGCTCTTTCTCTTTCTTCTTCATTTTGTAGATTCCTTCTCCCTTAGTAGCATCCTTATCGTCTGCAATCTTCATGAATACGTCTTCCTGGATTGCATATAGAGAAGACCAAGAGGTATCAGCACGGAATGTGGTCATAAAGTTACGATGACGCTCAGTCTGGCTCTGGAACTTACTGTAACCCTCTTCTGATAGCTCAGGCATTGCAACAGACTTAAAGGTAGTAGTCATACCGGGCTGGCAACCTGCTGTATCAAGAATAGTGTCATAATCGTTGTCAATGAGACGTACAGTTACCTCCCAGTAGTCGTCACGCTTACGGATAGGACGGCTAACAACCTGACACTGCTGTCTGGTTTCGTCGATCTGGAAGATGTCATACTTCTCGTAGTAGCGCTCTCTGAACGCCATTGTAATTTCACCACCGTTTTCTCCGGTTTCAGTAGGAACATCAGCGAACTCAACTTTCTTAATGTTGTTTGTTTCAATCAATATTTAGACTATATCATTTACTATACTTTTTGTGTGGTATTTAAATATATAATTTCCAATATACTTATCACCTAATTGTATATTTTTAATTTTAGAAGCTGGAATATTATATTTTTGCTTAACTTCTTTTATTGTATCTAAAGTTTCAATAAAATTTCCATATTTGTCATATATATCCACTCTGATACTTTTATTGCTCTTTTTTTGAGGAATTTCAGATAATTCAATTTCTGAAATGTACAAATCCTTATACCAACCATGCTTATATCGTATAGAGTCTCTAATTGTTTCCCAAGAATAACAATTTAGTATAGGCATGATCTATTTTCCAATACCAGTGCCAACTAGTGTAGTTGGGTTATCTTTATATATATAAAATAAAGTTTTTGCGTATTGTTTTCTAGCTTTTGGAATAAATTCGTCGACTAATTTATCTGTTATATAATATTCCTTATTTACTAACCTATTATTTTTAATAGCTTTACTAATTGCTGCTTTTTGAACCCCAACATATTCAGCACATTCCGTTTCTGAATTAAATTCCTCAACATACTTCCCATTCTTGTTGTAAACATATACTATTCTAGGTTGTCCATGTTTAGAGGATATATAGTCAGAAATTAATATTTTATTTTCTCTTGACCAATAACTATCCAATAGTTCATGCCTATCATTTATGGCATAATTAAACTATTTTCTAGAAATCCCATAAAATTCATAAGCCTCAATAGCGTATTCCCATTTTTTTAATAGGTTTCCATCTAAATCAAATTGATATAAAGGTTTTCCTGCATATCCTCCTAATCCACCTATACAAGAGTTATATACATGAGGTTGCTTAATAAAATCTATACTGACTAATTCAGATTCCTTTAAAAAAGCATCTTCCGCATTATCATATGTATATAATATTTGCCTCTTAAAGGATTCGGGACCATATTTTTTAATAGCATACTAAATAGGAGTTTTTGGATATTTATAGGAAGCTGGCTAATTAGCCCAACATCCGCATCCTAAATATCCATCAAACATATCAGGATTTTCAGTTTTATGTACTCCAATATAAATTTTTGGCTAACCTTTATAAAACGATTTAGTATTTGTTGTTAAATATACAATATATTTCATAGTAACTCAGTTTTTCAATTATTATTAAATAATTTACGGGTCTCCCCTAGTCGTTGAACACTGCTGTTATCACAGCCATGCTGCTGATTATTCTAAATAATTAGACCTTCCAGCAATTTAAAGAGTTTTCATTTTTGATAGCTCACGCTACCTTGGGACATTGAAACAGTTTATCCCATTCGAATACGAGTGAATTACTTGTCTGGAATCTACCTGCTTTTTCGTCATTATAGAAGATATTTCTTAATCCATCAGTGATGAAGTTAAGGGTATGTTCTGTGTACATACGGGCAACTACGCCAAGACGATGTGGCTTAGTTACTAGGTACTTTGACCAATCTTCGTAAGTCTTTGTTTCCATTTTCACTGTTATCTTGTAGGCTCTTTATCCTACAAATCACACAATTTATCATCTTGTGTGTTCAGACTATATCTTATCCTAGAAAGGATTCCTGCACTCGTGTCAAATATCAAGTACTTTATATTGCATACTTGGAACTTTAGTCTTAACAATTTCTCGTATAATGTTGAGAAATTTCCGACCCTCTGTCTGTCCGCACCTTAACATATACTAACCTTCTTTATGTATATTAGCTGGAACGACATTCCATTTCATATTGTATTTTTCCAAAAAATATTTCTAAATAAGTTCATTTTCCTCTTTTGACAAATAAGTATAAAGCATTAAGCCATATGGGCCTGGACTTCCATCGCCCTAAGTCTTTCTAACAAGACTTCCATCATCCATCCACCACAGAGCAATACTTAGTGGGGATAACAGATCTAAAACTTCTTGGGTAATGACTTTTTTTCTATCCTTATAAAGAAGTTCCCTAATAAAGAGAAAATGTTGTGACTATTTTTTGAATGATACAGTCGTAAAGGTTTTAGATTTCCATTCTTTTCCATCTTTCCTAGTCGAATGAGTTCGTTCATATTCATGAACGTTAATATTCTTTCCTCCACACACTGAATGAAGCAATTTAGCCTTGAAAATACAATACTCTTTTTGTTGAATACAATGTTCGATTTCAATTCTACCTTTATCATTTATGTATCCATCTCCAAGTAATAAGCCTATCAAAATGGCCTTGTCAATTTCTGTAAATTTCATAATTTATTTGTTGATATTCATTAGTCGTTGAACCTTCCGATCATACGGCTTGGCTGCTGATTACCCAGAATCTAAAATAGTTGCAATGAAGGGCTTCCAGCAATTCACAGGATTTTACATGGGCGAAGCATAGACCACCCATTGTAGGGTTCTTAGATGTAAAACTTGCAACTAACATATTATTTCTTATTTAATAAAATTAAAAATCGTCTAAGTCATCATAAGTCTGAGTGACATTAGTGTTTTTGTCCTTTGGTTTATAAGCAATAGTTGGTTTATCTTTCTTACCAGCTTCTGCAAGTCCCTTCTTATAACTTTCCTTTCTAACGTTTGCTATTTCTTTTTCGTAATAATCAGTAATATCCTGGAGCATTTTCTCTCCATTTAGTTCAAACCAAGCCATTCTAACTACGGTGTCAGGGTCTTGAAGGGCTTTTCCAAACCAACTATTACCGGCATTGTCAACGCCTGTAATAAAGTTATAAAGGTCTTGCATATCATCATTACTCATGCTTACCTAGCCTCTAGAAAATGCTTTGAAGTTAAGAATAGAGTCTTCAATTTTCTCTGCAAACTAGTTAAACTGGTCTTGAGCCTCCTGTTCCTGTTTAAGTCTTGCATACTGAAGGCTTTCTTCCTCTGCCTCTTTATATGCTTTACGAGTAGCTCCCATCTGTTTCTTAAATAGAGCTTCGTTAGACTTAGCTCGCTCTAATGCCTCTAAAGCTTCCTCTTCAGTAATTTCTTCAAACCTACTTATCAAGTCCATTACAAAAAGCTCATCATCGCTATACTGGTCTATAGAATAAACTTGACCTTGATTCTGAGTATTTTGTATATATGTTTCAACGCTAGTACGCTGTAAATACTGCATATATTCTGCAGGAGTTAACTCACTCTCCCTAATAGCGTTGATTAATTCAATCTCAGAGGCATCTAAACCTTCCTCAATATCTGTATTAGATGAATTGAGGATATTCAACTTATCATTAGTGTCTAATGTATTCCAATCTATCTCTTCTATTTCTCCGTTGTCATTCTCGAACTTAATCTTTGAGGGATCTTCTATACCTCTAGACTTTAGAAGTTCTAGAATAAAAGTATCCTCACTAGGTTCACTAGCAGGTGGTTCATTTGTAGAACCAGTATCCTGGATCGGTTCATCTATAGGATCCTCGTCAGGACTTGGAACCTAGTTATCTTGAGTTTGGGGGTTATTCACTTCTTGCGAACCATACTCATCATCAAATTCATCAATTTCATCAATTCCTTCGTACATAATTCGTTTGTGTTAAAGTTGTATGCAAATATAGTTAAAAATTCTTAACATTAAAAATGTTACTCAATTTTCATTATAAATACTAACCATAAATACCTTAGCTTATTTTTTTTATTAACCGCCCATCACATATCTAAAAAATTCAGTACTCCTTGTATGTGGGCATCAATTATTTTCTTTTTACCTTCTTCAGATAAGAGAATGGCTACATCTTCTTTGTTATCCTGAAACATATTCTCAGTTAAAATTGCTGGACAATTAGTGTCCCTACATATTGCAAGAGATTGGACCCAGTACTTTTCTTTTGGGATACTCCTATTTCCTTTAAGTCCTCTTTTTTCTGCTTCTTCATACAGGTTCCTGGCTAAACGTTTGGAATTACTAGATGCATTTTGAGCCACAAAAACACTCCACCCGCAAGCATTGTGCCATTTACCATCTGCTCCAGCAGCATTACAATGTACAGAAATTAAAATAGCCTGTTTGTTATTGTCTTTATAATATTGATTTGCTCTTCTAACTCTTTCTCTAAGAGAAATATCGGTATCTTCAGGAACAAGCTTGATTGACTTAATGCCTAACTTAGTAAACTCTACTATAAGTCTGTCAACAATCTCTCTGGTCCACTTATATTCTAATAGAGTTTTATCAGGACTGCATTTTCCTGGAGTATTTACTCCATGTCCATTGTCTAGTAATACAATAATTGATTTGTTCATAGTTATTAGCTTTAGTAATGTATATACTCTATCTAATAGCAAATATAAATAAAAAGTACTAAAGATCAAATTAGACCTTTAGTACTAAATATATTATAGTTTTACACCATCTCTTCCCACTCTATAGGTATTCCTAGTTTAGCCATATCAGCATACCATCTATTAAATATCAATTCTCCTTCATTTTCAAATATATCTTTTATAAATAGTACTAAATGCTTTTCGTCAGCTATTCCTGAACCATAGAACATAGACTTAGCCCAATTAGCCACATACACTGCATCCTATAATTTAGCTCCTTCCAATTCTACTTTGTGTGCTTGGAGGAGAATGTCCAATTTTTCTTTAGAATACTCAGCTTTTTCAAACTGACTGCAAGCAAAGTCGCACAATTTCTTATTAAAATGAGGTCCGTAATATCTTAAATAATTTACAAAAGCTTTTGGCTTAATATCGTATTCGGTAAAGTCTTCCTTCATATGTGTATAAATAAAAATAGGTGGTAACTTAAAGCCACCACCTACCATTCTTAGTAATCGTATCTCCCTCTTGCTCTGCGCATACCTCTGCGACCACGAGCCTCAAATTCCTCATCATCTTCTTCACCACCTTCATGGTCATAGATTTCGGAATATTCTGATAATTTCTTTATCATTTTACAAGCAATTGCTTTAAGTCTGTGAAGATGCTCTATAGTGTCTTCATAAGCATCCTCTTTAATTTCGATAAATCCTCTCATATGTATTATTTGTCAATAGTTAGCCGTTTGTTTCAGTCTTTCTTAGTAGCCTTATCTCCTTTCTTAATTTCTGATAATAGCTAAGACATCATCTATTCTAGGTTAGCATTGGTTTGAGCCATCGCAGCAACCTAGTTTTTAAGATTCATAATTTCGGCCTCCTGTTTTTGCTTTTCCGCATATTCAGGATTCAACTGCTGTAGGATTGACTCATAAGCAATAATTTTCTGTCTTTCTTCATCAACACGCTTGATATGATCCTCTGAACGGTTTCTAAGAGTAGCTATTTCATTATTCATAGCGTCTCTACTCATAGAAACAACGATGTTGCCAAAGCCATCTCCAAAATCGGCAATTTCTTTATTGGCTGGAAGCCTCTAATACTACTGTGTAGCTCCGTTTACCGTTACCGTTACATCTACCACGTATTCAGGCTGAGAGCCTAACCCTTGTGGTATTGCCTAAAATTTCATTTGTGGAGCCGTAACAGAAGTAACAATTCCGACATCTAGTCTTGGAGTAGCCCCTTTAGTTAAAATATAAAACTGCTAATTAGCTCTAAGAGATTGAAACATATTGTCTAGGGTTTGATTAATATTAAGTTATCTATTAAGCAGTAGGTGTAGCAGGTATATCGTTCACTACTTGGAATATTCCCTGACATTTGTTAAAATAAACAAGTAGGTGGTTTCCATTTACTACTCTATTAGAGGTCATTGGATTTCCTGCACCGTCAACAAGAGGAGTTCCAGTTGAACCAGTTTGAGGATTAGCCTAAGTTTCTAAAGATACTGTGAAAGCAGCAGAACCTGCTCCTGCTGATGGGATCTGGGAGATGCGTAGAAGCATTAAACCTTCATTACATAACTGTTTAAACCGCCAAGGACAGAGTTGATAGGTTATTACACTGCCAGTGGTCGATACCGAAATAGTTTGCATCTCCGGAATACCATTGCTATTGAGACGCTTCACAGGGAAACGTCTCGCAAGCATCTGGTTACTCCACTATGCATAAGGTAGATAGTAGGGATTAAACATATTTACTTCTTTAGTAGGTTATTAGCATCCGCAGCTTCCGTATCCGCCGTTATATACTCCATATGGGTAATTATCGCTCTAGCAGCCAAAAGGGTTGCAAGTAATATAAGCAGGGATCGGGCAAGGACGCAGCTGATTAACAAGGTTCTGAGTTTGAGCCTGCTATGAAGCAGAGAGTTGATAAGCATTACGTTCATCTCTTAGGTTCTGGATCTCACGAGCCATCTCTCTCATTTCTAACTGACAGAACTTGTCATTGATGACTTGTGTCTGAGCAGCTATCGCATTCTTGATATCACAAGTCTGCTGAGCAGTCTCATAGTTTGAAGCAGCAAAACCACGTTCAACACCTGTTGAAAGAGTGTTGATAGCACCCTGTAGAACGTTAGTCTGATTAACAGTAGCCAACTGATTTTCATAACCTTGACGAGTGATAGCATCACGAACATTGCAGCAGCACTCTGAAAGCTGACGAGAAATCTGGCAATCTCCAGCATTGATAGCGTTAATAACGCGCTCAGCAGAGAATCCAACCTGTCCTGCAACCTTATCAATACCACCTCTAACATCGCAGATAGCACTGTTAAGAGTATTGAAGTCACAGTTAAGCTGTCCAGCAAGCTATCCGATAGCTACGTTGTTACCTTTGATAGCGTCCATTAATAGGTTAGAGTTCTGGTTGCTATTCATCTGATCACGGAGAGCAGCTAACTGTCCCTGTATTTCAACAGCTTGTGTACCAGCTCCAAATCCTTCTCCGTTACCCCAGCCATTTCCGAAGAAACGATTAGCAAACATCATCCATACTAGATAGATGACAAATTTATTACGAATATACCGTGTCCGTATATTCTCTCTATGTTACCATAGAGGTTAGACTATATCATACTTCTATTGCTAGAAGCCCTCGCGCTTCGAACTCACTTGAGTTCTACTCTACTCGGTTCACATGAGTGCCTTTCGATAGTCGTTGCTCCTTCCTTATTATAAGGCTTGGATCAGGATTGTCCCTATTATAGGGAGTTTCCCTGAGTTCACGAGGTTTTAAACCCGCTCATCTCTTCTCCATTTAAATCCTTTACATGTTCTGTTATCCTTGTTGATAACTTTTAATATGCTACAAGGTTGTGTTCCAATAGCTTTAGCTGCTTCACCACTTCCAGCATATTTTCCTACTACTTCATTAGTTTTAGGATCAACTTGGCAGATGTATCCCTTGAATACAGGAGACTTCTCTCCAGATACTCCATACATTGGGTTATTTTCTCCTTTACAGTCCTTTTTAAGAACATCTATTCTGTGACGTTGATTCTCAGTATTAGTTACCCACTCTAGATTGCCAGCTGCATTATTCCGGAATATTCTAAATCTTAAAGGATCTAAATTTCAAAGATGTCTAGTATAGTTTACGGGTTGTTCCATTGGCCTCCGAATCCTCCGTTAACCATAGCCATCATAGGCCATGCAGAGTTCATTCCGTTGTTCTGGTTAGCTAAAGTAGAAGCTAGAAGTGCAGTATCAGCTCCTCTGTCATATCCTGACTCAGGAAACATATAAACTTTACTGTCTGACATATTAATATTGTTAAATTTTATTGAATGATTAAAAATCTCAGAATTCTGATTTCGATCTCAAATACTGTTTGACTAGTCTGTAACATTTTGGAAACATTTCCGTATACAAAGTTACTGATATTTTACAAGTAACCAAATCGTAATATGTTAATAAATGTTAAAGAATTATAAAACAAAATATCCGAACCTTAGCTCAGAGAGTCAAGATTCGGATAAGTACAAAAAGAAAAATCCGACCTTTGGGGCCGGATTTAACTAAATAATATGGATAAGTAGATATTGGAGAATGCAGTACATTCAGTCCAAAATAGAAGATTTTTAATTCGGAGGGTGTACAGAATAATTAATAAAATTCCAAGTAAGATTGGAATTATATACTAGCCTGTAACTATATTCCAGACTAAAGATATAATAACAGCCAATGCAGCCGATACTATATGAGCAGTTCTCTATGATTCTAAGTATCTTGGATTTATACCAACAGATCCAAGAGATACCACTGATAAAAATGGAAGAAATTGAAAGTTAATAGGACTTATTTCAACCCATGCTGGAAATATTAAAAACGACACCAGAATTATCCAGAATGTAAATAAGCCTTTATTCTTTATCAGGTAGTAACTTTCTGAGATACAGCTTGGCTAGTATTTCTTATAAATTATTCCTATATAAATTGAGTAAGCTAAGATAGATGCAATTAGACAAACTATTGCAAATAAGCTCATTCAATAGTGAAGTTAAGTTTAGTAGGATAGCCTGTAGTGTAGTCATAATTCTCAACTGCTTCTAGGCTAGTTAATGCATCTACCGCAACTTTGTGTTCGGCAGTCTTGTTATAACACTCTAAAGCATATAACTCAAGAGCACTGAGCATCTGCATTGCTGCATCACACTTTACTACAACACAAATATTATTAAACCACAGTATTGAGTCTTCCTTACCTGCGTTCTTCTCAATGGTAAGAGAGTTCATCAGTCCTACTCTAGTATCTTTGTTTAACCATACTTGAAGTCCGTTTAGGAAGAATGAGTTAACTTCTACTGAGGTATCATATTTATCAATCTCTCTGATCTTAGCTTTCTTAGCTTTCTCTAATTCTGTGAGAGGTTCCTCTAATCTAAAATCTACTCTCACGTTGTAATAAATTTCATCAGCAAGTACTTCTGATTCAGCATCCTTAGAAGGGCCTAAGTTATAGTTATATAAAGTAGTGTTTGATTCGTTTTTGAATGCTTTTAGAATAGCTTCCCAGCATTTATCAACAGTAACCTGTCCGCTAATTCTAACCTACACATAGCTATAAATAGTCTGCTCTTCTAACTCTTCACTTTCTGACATATGTTTAGGAACTAAGTCTACTCTTTCAGTTATATCATAATTGTAGTACCAAATTCCATTGTTTAAAGACTCAAATTTCTAAGGTCTAATTGTTGATTCTATTTTACAGGTTTTAAACATGGTCGTAATTTGAAAGTTATCGGTAATTGTCTATAAATATTTTAAAAAGAAGAAAAAGACAGGAAGGAAGACACCGACCGGAACCCCACAAGCGCAAAAGAATACGATACGCCGTTACTCGAATAGAAGTCACCGAGCCCCGCAGTACCGCCAGGATACGCGCGACCGCCCACGAGGAGCGTTCTGAGGCCTGAGGTACTACTATCTCTCCAATGGTAGTCACATTTGTACTGAGTAGTACTAGCTCCACCTCCATTAACGCTAGGAATTATCTCTGCAGTTTCTCCTAAGTCAAAGAGCTTAATATAACCCTCTCCTAAGCATTCTTTACCTGCTAAAGTCTTGTTTCCAATTACGTCTGTGTATTCAGATACGTCGTCAGTTGTCCATACGTTACTTAAATCTGTAGTTCTTTCTATTACAATTCCATCAAGGTTTGTCCAAATGTCTCCGAAAGGATTGTCAAAACCTCTCCAACGAGGTACTTGGAAAGTATAAGTTTGAGTAGTGGAACCATCCGAAGCAGATGGTGCGGTAATAACCATATCCTTAATTCCTGTACCATTACCAAACTCATTACAATACCCACATGGAGTTAGGGGATAATAACCATTATACCAACTCTAGTGATTACTATTCATTGTAGTAACTGCAGGTCCCATTCCTCCTTGGTGATATCCATCTTCTGTTAGAGTAGCATTGTATGCTTCTTGGCAATTGAAATTAGCATATTCAACCACATATAACCAATAGAAGATATTCTTGTACTGATTGTATGATAACATTTCGTTGCCAGCATTTCGAGAGTATGTTCTCATTGTAGGACGACCAAGGGATGTTCTTGGTTTACCCAAATCAGTTCTGAATATGTCTATAGTAGTATCATCTGCTCCTGTTAGATACTTATCATTAGCAGCTCTATTACCTCCACCACGACAGTAAGTAGCAGTATTCACAACTGAGATAGCACTATTAACTGGAAGAGTTGATAAGTACCCCATATTCTCAGGAACTGTATTAAGAACTGTACTTCTATAAGCATCAATCAAGATTTCAGGCTAATGTGTCCATGTATTATCGATTCTGGCAGTTGATAACCATACTCTACGAGTATTTCCAATAATTTGAGACTTAATATAGAAGTTAGGGCAGTATACTCTTACTGTTCCATCATAACCATCAAGTCTAGATGCTTCTCCTATACCTATTATAAGTAACTATATGGCGTTTGAAGTAAAAGAATCTTGCCAAGCATCATAATCAGTTGTTTCACTAGTATTTAGTGTTCTAAATACATTCTCATTACTTATAAGTCCATTTGTATCTGGGTCATATATTGGAGAATCATCTAATGTTATATATGGATCACTAGAAAATTCATCTTTTCTTATATATCCATAAGAAAGAAATTTATTTTTTGCTTCGCTTGTATCATTATCACTATATAAATAACCTACTTTAATTCTAAGTAATAAATTATCGGAATTAGATATAAGATCAGCAAGCTTATCGCTAGTAAGAAGAAGATTATTATCTATAGGAATACCATATCGAGTAATATTATTTCCATTATCGTATACTATTCCATTACCAGGTACAATAAGACTTCCCATAATATTACTATTACCCATCATGGGATCAAGATCTATTTCATCTTGAGAATAAATTATATTAAGATCACTCTTTCTAAAATTCCAGTCTTTCTCATCTAACCAGTACATTATTTTATCTTTCTAAGCTATACAACCTTTTAGCTAAGATTGAATAGGAAGTGTTTTATGTAAAGACATATTACCAATACGAGTAAGATGTGGATCCGCTACATTATCCTTCCATTCAACTCCATAAGCTAAAACTTCTTCAAGTCCTGTAAACATACAAGGTATATCTTCCCATTTAGCTGTACCGTCCCCATTCCAAGCTAATATTTGATTCTCGCTACCTCCAGTAGGTAATAACTTATCTTTTATATTATCATGGTAATGCTATAGATTGTTAGTATCAATTACTTTTGACATATATGTATATTTTAAGAGTTAACTATTTGGTCTATATCTGAATTACTTGCAATCTATAGCTAATCTAGTCTAGTATTGATTGCAGCTATTTGAGAGCTTAGATCCTAAGTAATTTCTCCAATAACAGTACCTAAGTCTTCCATAATAGCATTTATTTCCTCTCTAGTATAGAATGTTTGTATGTATTTAGGAACAACTCCTCTAACAGGACAGCCGAGATACCTATATATGCCTCCTTCATATCCTGCAATGTCATTATTAAAATATCCCCCCCATACTGCATCAGGTCCAATAGTAATTATATTTCTAGACCATATAACTGTACCTAATCCAAATTCAGATGAAGTGCCTTTATCTATCTAGCCATCAATGGCAATTCCAGAAGAAGGTATAAATAGATATTTAGTATTATCCTTCTTACTGAAGAATTTTATACCTAGTATATTTCTATCACCTAACGGTTCAGTAAATTCCCATGAGTATGCAGAAGCAGGTATAGTCACGTTTGTTTGGTAATTTGCCTTAGCAGGAACTAAAGTACCATCAGATAATTCTAAATAAAAATCCGTTGAAATAAACAACTCTTTTATTTCTTCATAACTAGGAGTTCTCCAATCTCCTCCCATAGTAATAGATGCTACATCATCGGCCTGTTCTAATTCGGTTTGGTTATCAACAGTACCGTAGGTTTCATCATTACAATACTTAGTTAATAAAGGAGTATCTGTGGCTTCATCTATAGTGGCATATTTATAGTCAGAAAAATCTGAACTGAATTTTTTCTTACCGTCCTATGTACCGATTTGATTGGAAGTATATCCTATAGTATCTCCCCACTAGAAATATTGTCCTGAGTCTCCCTCATTAGTAGCTCCTATATTCTTAGTAGCCCACAGCAATCCAGAAGGTAAATCTAAATCCACATATTGCTACATGTGTTTGTCGGATGTTCTAAGTACAATATCAAAATCAGCTTTAGTATCTAAAGCACTCTATACTGCGGTAGAAATAGGCTTATCTATATCAGAAGTATTATTTACATTACCTAACCCAATCTATTCTTTAGTTACTTTATGTGGATTGTTAGTATCAAATGGATGATTGTATAAGTTAACTTTTGTGGTTACACCTCGCACGTTTACACCTATATTACGCCCAAAACTATCAATACCATAGCTTTCTTCTGCTCCAAGTAAGCAATATCCACATCCTATATCTTCTAATTCTACAGAGTTTAACCACAGCATATTACCACTAAGCATACCTCCATACATAGCTAATTTGAAGAAAGGTAATATTAGTGTATTATTATTAATTTTAGAGGTAAATAAAATATAGGCTAGTTTATCCTTAACTGTGTCTTGAGTGTACGGGTCAATATACAACCAGTTTATATAAGTAGCTTCTTTATTAAGATCTCCATTTGCTACTTTTACAGGCTGATTATCTTCCCCAACATTGGCATAAAGATCAATAATGCTAGAACTAAATAGCTCCGATACTTGCTGTCTAGTAGGAACGCTCCATGCTGTTCCCATATTAACCTTAGCTGCATCATCTTCTATATCCAAGAACTCCTTATTATCGATCTCATTATACTTAGTTACAAACTATTCTGGATTGGATTCATCATAGTACTTATAATCCTCTTCTCCAAACTATTTCTAGCCTGGAAGAATTTTATTATTAGTATCATATTTAGGAATATCATAAGGAGTAGGATCAGCCCACTGAAAGAGCTTTCCCCCTTCATATATATTTACTGCACCTATATTTCTATCAGCCCAAAGTGTGCCGCTGGATAATCCTAGATCCACTGCTTCATAATCTCCAAGTATAATATTATTTAGGTTTTCTATTTTAATTTTGTTATTATCTATTTCTTTATTTTTAATATCTTGTTCTGTAGCAAAATTAACAAGATTCTCATGCAAATTAGCAAGATCAGCTTTATACTCCTATATAAAATCTTGAACCAATTGGGTATTAGAGTCAATTTCGTCCTTTGTATAAGGACAAGGATAAAACTAACCGTGTGTCCAAATTTCTTGTGTGTCTTTTATAAACACTATAGAAGAATATAAAATATCTACAGTGGTATCGCTAGCAGATGTAGCTTTAGATTTCTTATCAAAATCTTCTCTTTTATTAAAATGTATTAGTTTTTTATTTATTGCCATAATTATTAAATATTGGAATTTTACCAGCCCTCCTGGCTAGAGGGCTGGTAAAATTAGTATATTTTAAAATAAAAACCCTAAGGCTTCCAAATTTATTTTAAACTTTTCTTAAAGTTCCTCCCAAGCAAACAAACTATCAGCATAGGCTTTAACATCACTAGCTTCAGCAAGACCTTTATTAGAACCAGCTGTAGCTACGGCCTATATAGTTACAGAAGGAGTTAGATTAATAGTTGTACCTGACTTGGCAGCAGATACTGAAATATAATCACCAGTATTAGATGCACGTACTGTCTAAATTGCGGTATCTGCCTTACCACCTTGTGCTGCTGTAGCATAGTCTGTAGAATCAGTATAAGCTGCAGAACCAAGACCAACAATAGAAGCTTTAAGTTCATTATTAGTCATTTCTAGGTTAATAGCACCATCAGTGATCTAACCACCCTTAACAGTAATTTCTCCTGTTTTACCACCAAACTTGGTCACACCAGCAGTAGCTGCGTTAGATACATCAGTCTTTAAAGACTTAATAGCTGTATCAAGTATAGTGTTGGTGGCAAAACCAGAAGCAGCAGTTAATTTAAGATTAGCACCAGTATAAGTATCAACTAATGCACTAAGATCTACATTAATAGCTTCTTTACCAGAAGTAGTATTAAATGTAATAGTAAGAGTCTTAGTAGCTTCGGCAAATGATACATTATCTACCATGCCATCCTTAATAAATTCAGAAGCATCAATTGACGCAATTTCTGCACCACCAATACCGGTAAGTTTAATAGCCTTAACAGTTGAATCATAGCTAAGACCAAGGGTAGCGCCTACAGTAGTACCTGTCATAGATAATACTTTATCATCTGTATTGATTCCAGTTACAGGAAAAGATGTACTAGCCTTAAGACCGTCAGCTGTTTGGGAGAGAGTAACATTGCCCTGTGTATTGGTAATTTTTAGACCTACAGTAGGAGCAGTAGCTGTTCCAGCAACAGTAATAGCTGTATTAGCAGTAGCTGTAACACTAGCTACTTTAGCATCTGCAGTATTTTGAGCAGTATCTGCAGCAGCTTGAGCATTATCGCCAGCCTCTTTTGCAGCAGCAATAGCGTCATCAAAATACTTCTTAGTCTAGTAAGCTGCATCACCAAGACCCTTTACAGCTACATCTGTACTATTAAATTTAACAGTTCCGTTAGCCGTACCTGTAGTAAGGGTATCAGCAGGAGTATCAATAGTAACACCATCCTGATTAACTGTTACTGTGGTAGCACCATTTCCTGTAAATTTAATAGTCTTAGCAGTTGCGGTAGCTGCAGCAGTATTAGTGCCATCACTGATAGTAGTAAATGAGTAAATAGCCTAGAGAGCTTCTACAGCAGTTTGAAGATTTGTAATTTTATCTTTATAAGTATCGGGAATAGCATAGAAAGTACCATGTGTCCAGATTTCCTAAGTATCCTTAATAAATACAATACTATTAGTATACTTAGTCTGAAGTGCTGATGTAAACGAAGCTTTCTTCGCAATATGTACAAATATTTTCTCCATAATTATTCAATTGTTTGCCACTCGAGGACATTATTAATTTGTGTGTTAACAGTGTTTAAGACTGAGCCTATAGTATCAATATTTCCGTTAAGAGTCTCTAATGCAGCTGCGTTAGTTTCTGTAGCAGTTTTATTAATAGCAATAGCTGCTGTATTAGCTTCTACTTTAGTTTCGAGATTGGCAATACCAGTAGCATTAGTATCTATAAGTGTGAGCTTCTCATTAGAAATTAATGAACTTCCCTCTACTTTTTCTACATAACCAGTAAGCTGTGTGTCTGTATATTCTTTAGCTATTTTTAAAGTATTGGCTAAGGAACCAGCTGTTTCTTCTGTACCATTAAGTACATTTAGAGCTTCAGTATTAGTGTCTATCTTAGAGTTAACTTCTGCTAATTTATCACTAATGTCAGCATTTTCAATAGCACTATCTACTTCTGCCTTAGTGTAATATCCAGACAAATCTACAGAACCACCAAGAGCGTCCCATTCAGTACCATTCCAAGCATAGTTCGTTCCTGCAGGAATATTACCATTAGCAGCAACTACATTATAGGTATCCCCACTTTCTGCATCCGTTGGCAACGCAGCAAAGTTAGCTACAGAACCTTTATATTTATAAACAGAAGAAAGTGAATTCTTTACTTCTTCTATTTTATCACTAAGGACCTTACCTTGTGAAGCTGCAAGAGCTTTTGTATTATCAGTAGAAGATAGATTATCTACAACATCAATTCTGGCTGCAGAAGCATCTACAGCAACCCAATTTTCTATATCTGTATAGGCTGTAGGAGCAGTAACTGCATCATAGTTAGTGAGCATGTATAAGCCATGATTTTCACGAACTGTTACTACAATACCATCATATAGCCATATTTTATTTTCATCATCTGCCCATGTAGAGGTTTCAGTTAGCTCTAAAAGAGTATCAACTACAATTCTAGAATCTAGCGGAGCATTTTTCTTAACCTCTAAATTAGCTGAAAAATTAAATAGTCCTCTATTTCTTGCCATAACTTAATTATTTAGAGTAAGTAATACGATAAGTTGTCTCTCCGTTAAATCCTGCATCATTACGAGTATATGTATTATATGCTACATCTATACCCTAAACTGCAATAGTTTCTGTACCCTTAGTAAAATTCTCAAGTGCATACACTTCATATTTACCAGAAAGAGTATTCAACATCTCGATCTTAGTTACAGTATGAGGAAGTTTAACTATATGTTTATTGGGACCTTCAGCAGCAAGCTTAACTACAAATGTTAAGTCTTTAGTAAGAGGTAACTTTGAAACTGTATCATTAGTAGTATTAGCAAAGAATGGATATACTCCATAAGTAGCTACTGCTTGAGACGTTACAGATCCAGCAGGTAGTGCAGTATAAGAAGCTGCAGGACTTCCTTTTGAGTCAAGAGGAGTAGGACCTGCTGCGTAATTAACCTTGTAATAGAAGTTAGTAGTTCCAACAGTTACTTTGTTAGGAATACCATTAGCTTCACTTCCAGCATAAATTACATCCGTAGATTTCTCTCCAGCTCTTTGATTCTGAAGACTATTGCCAATCTTTATAGTACCTCTATTAAAAGTTATATTAAAGTTATCCGTAGTATAGCCGTCAGCTCCAACTTCTTTAATATTAGATATACCAGATTTTAAAGAAATGCTAGCACTAGGGGCAGTGATAGTAGGTTGAATTGTAGGAAAGATTAGAGTATCTAATACTTCAGAAATAGTCTTTCCAGTTAGCTATGCTACTGTAGTTCCTGCTGCAATACCACCAAGTTTATCTACTGTAGAAATAGTTTTGTCTAAAGATGAATTGTATGTAACATTCATCTACCCCTCCTCGAACATATCAGAAACATTATCGAGAAGAGTTCTATCAGAATCTGTTAAAAGTTTATTTCCTAGGTTTGCAATTACTGTTGTTCCATCTGCTTTAGTAAATGTGAAAGTATTAGTAGTAGAATCAAATTCTACATCTTTTACTTTCTCCCCATCAGAACCGTAGAGTTTACCATTTAGAAGAAGTTCCCCAGTGTCTGTTGCAAAGAATAAAGCATCAAGCAAATTACCAGGATTCTCAGCTGTATAAGTATAACTTGCTCTTAAACCTCTAAAAAATTTAATCATTTGGTATTAAACGTTTATCCAGTTTATAGTGTTTTTGTCTAATTCACTTTTTAAATAATCTTTAGTTACGTAATCTTCTAATTTACTATCAATCTATTGTTTAGTGTAATAATCGTCTAAATCTACACTGCCAGATGCCCCACCCATTTTACATAGTCCAAAATAAAAATATTTAGAACCTTTTATAAAATACATAGTAGTTTCATCAACCTAATCTGTTTTAACTAGATTTAAGTACTCCTCTGAAGTTAGTAGACTAAATTTAATAAACTTATCTGAGTTTTGTAAAACAACATTGGCAGAAAGCCCATCCTATTTCTTTTTAAAAACTATACCTTCGGTATCTTCAGAGATATTTAAATCGGCAGAAAGCCCATCGTCAAATATTCCTAAAGATACTATAGAATTGCGATTGCTAATTTTTAGCTCTGCATATATAGCATTTTCTAAAACGTTTACTATAATAGTTTCTGAACTATTGCCAATGTACTTATCTATTGGAGCTATATATTCATTACCATTAGATAGTAAAATTGCATAAACCCATGTGTTTAAAGGCAATGTGCATCCTTTATTTCTATCAGCTTGAGTTATCTATCTTTTAGTAAAGCTAGTTATTGTGATACTAGTAGGAAAAGGATAAGTAAATATTTCTCCATCAGAATTTTTTACTTCTAATATTTTATCATTTTCCTATTCAATAACTCTTACTGATGAAACTCCTTGAAATTCCTGTAATATAGAATTAATAGCCCCCTAAGTTAGAATCTAGTCAGGATTTTCAGTGGGAGTTTTTGATACAGAAAATTCTGCATAATTCACCCATAAATAATCAAGCTAACTCTACCCAGGTTTTCTATTATCCTTCATACCAATCTAATGAATTTATTATGTTGAGTATATCATCTGATATAGAAATAAAATTATTTTCAGATATAATAATACCAGTACCGGGTTTTATATCTATTTCTTTTTTCTAATTCACTAAATCAGTTATAATAACTTCTAGGTTTTGACCATTATGAGATATTTGATCAGAAGTACCTTTAACAAGAAGTGTATTATCTTTTTTCTATAGAATATTGTCAGGATCTGTAGCTATCCTAACATCAGCTGATAACTTATCTGGACCTCCACTATAAGTTTCTTCGCGTATAAGCTCTACGACTTTAGAAGGATGAGTATTGTCTGGCTCCCATTCTCTAATTAAATTAGTTACACTAATTTCTATAGTCTTTTCTGAATCTTGTTTAGTAAAAAAGGTAATAATAATACTCTCTCTTTCTGAATCATAGTAAGCATCTTTAATAAAAGCATCAGCAACCACATTAGATAATTCTCTATCTAAAGCTTTAAGGGCTCCAATAATAGACCTAGATCCCTATAAATATGTAGTATTGTTCATATTTAAGGTATCAAAAGAACCATCTCCATTTAAACCTGATCCAGCTTGGGTCAAATCTAATTCTTGCTAAATAGCTTTTAACTTAGATTCATATGAATTTTTAAAATCTCTTAGTATATCTCTTAACTAACCGTGAAGTTCAAAATCTTTTAATATTTTTGCTAACTATTCTAAACTATCTGATTCTAATAAAGGGCTAAAAGTATTCTGAAAATACCAATATAAAATTTGTTTATCTTCTGATATTACAACTTTAAAAAGACCTTCATGTAAATATTTTTTATTATCAGATTCCCACTACTTTAAACTTTCTTCACTATCAAAAATATAGTTTGCTTCAAGTGGGTATTTTCCGTTCCTAACAAAACTGCCAAAAGTCTAAATATAAGGTGTGTTCATTATTATGTAAATTTAAATTTCATTGTTGTATTTAGACTGTATAGATCTTGTTTATATGTATATATTTTATATACTACACTCTCCGATACATTAGGAATATTAAATGGTATCATATCAATTACTTCAAAAGCTGCAGAAGTAACAGTTTGAGCAGAATTTGACATTTCCTATAATTTTGAATAAGATGCTGGCATAACAACAATTATTTTTTGCTCTTTATCTTCGTCAAAATTAAAAAAATGTTCAATTAATGTAACATCTTTACCTTCGTAATAGAATTTATTATTTTCAGGATTTGATAAAGCTGCTTCTTCTAACATATCATAAGTAAGAATATACCCTTGATTCCATCTAGGATTAAGACCTATAAAAATAGGAAGTGACACTTTTACTGTTTTTTGTATATCATAAGTAACTCCATTAGTATAAAATACTTTGATACTAATAATGGTATCAGAGTCAATTATATTACTATCTAAAGTAAAACATCCAGATTCTAATAAATTATCAGGAGTTATAGTATCTAAATACTACTCATTCTAGTATACTTCAATATACTAGATACTTTCTAAGGTTCCCTAAATACATACTGTAATCGGAGTATGTGTTCCAACCTAAACAATATCAGCAGTTATAAGTTTTATTCTTTTCCCATAAAAAATAGCATCCATAATCTCTTGAAAAGATAATTTTTCTGGAAGTAAGGTATTGTCTTCTACAAAACCTACTGTAGTCTAAACCGGTCCAGATGTAATCCATACCTATTGATTAGATTTCTCTAATTTAGTATCAATTGTTTCTTCAACCTAGTGTAAAGTTACTAAATCCTGAGGATCAATAGCGTCAACACCTTTCTGCGGAGCTCTGAATGGAATAGTTCCATCTTGTTTCACATATTTTTCTTTTCTTACCTCTGCAAGTATATTATGTGGATCAAACTCATTAAGATGGTCTATAATAGCCTCCCTTGCTGCATCATTTACTAAACCACGAATTATAGAATCAATCTGAACTCTAGAATAAGTCTGTGATTTATCATATACATTACTAGCTTTTGCATATAAAGCAAGCTTCTTATTTAAGAGAGTTACAAAGCCATGAGGATCAACATCTATTAAGTGATTATAGATTACTTTATCAACGTATCGTTTGGTAGCAAGATGACTATCAATTTGAGGATCCGCACCAATTTGAGCCTTAGTAAAAGGAGTGCTTCCGTCTTTCTTGATATACTTACCAGACTACTTATCAATTTCATCCTTGGTATATAATTGGGATTTGAAGTAAACATCAGCCTATTTTACATATTGCTCAAGCATATCCTCAACCTGAGGTATAATGCGATGCGGATCATCGTCATTTATATGATCTCTTAGTATTTTTGTAACGAATCTTTTGGTAGCTAGATGAAAGTCCTAAACAGGATCTACACCTCTCTAAGGTGCGGTAAATGGAGTGCTTCCATCATCCCTAACAAAGCCTTCAATCATTTGTCTAACTTCAGGTAAAATTCCATGTGGGTCCTCTTCGTTTAGATATTTCTCAAAGGCTTTCTTGATGGACTCATCAAGCTTAATATCGGATTCTTGTCTAGTATAGACAGATTCCTTAGCGTAAACATCTAGGTTTTCGCGTACAACTGCTTTTTCACCCTCGGTTTCATACTCTGATAGGAAGTTATCCCTCTCAAGATATTGAGTTGACTTCTATTCTGGAGTTGGTTCCCAGTGGTCTCCGCCAGGGGTTAAGATTGTATCATTTACCATTTATTATTTATGTAATATTGTAAAGCATTTAGAGACAACTTGTCGTCTATTTTATTATCTTTTATAAGGTCTACAAAAGAAATTTCCTCCATAATGAACTCATAGTCTAATTTGTATCCCTTACGAATCCTAGACAACAATGAAGTATACTCACAAATAATCTTCTTTTTGAGTTTATTTAGAGCATCCACATCCACTGTTTGTTGACTAGTAGGTTGAATTAGATTTGCATAAACCATTACAGGATGTTATTTGTTCTATTATACGTTCTACCTCGGCTAACTAATTAAATTCGGTTAAATATTTAATCACATTAATTGCCATCCAGACTAAATCTCTCTTATAGACTAATTCACTATCTACACTGTTCTTATTCCAACATTGAGAAAAGCCCCTATCGTTGAAAATCTATTGACACAAATTTACATAACATTTTTGTAAAAAACAAATAGATACGTAGTCCTTGCTAGTTCTGGAGATTGTAGTATTAATAGGGTTTACTTCTAAAACCTCTTCTATGCTAGCTCCGTCTATCTCTCCATTTACATACTTATAAATATATCCATTGTCTACGAAGTAAACAATATCATATAAACCAAGAGCAGATCCTGAACTTTTTTCACGTTCTCTATCAAACCAATCTTTGTTTGGAAGAACTATATAGTTTATGGTAAACCATCCATCAAATCCTACTGGAACCTCAATATAATCAGAGGTATGATAATCATATGTAGGACTCTTTACTACAGTTTCCTATGTCTTATTGTGTTGCAAAACTACCACAGAGGCAGTATCAGAATATTTGAAACTTCCTTTTGAAATTCCAGTAGAGGTTTCACTTAAATATTCCGTATTGTCCTCTATGATAACTTTACAATGAGCGTCTGTAATTATATTTATATTAAGTTCCATTATGTTCCAACCTAACGTACTTTATCATTATATGGATTCCCATCAGTAAGCTGAGCTTTTTCTATTTCAGTTCTAGCTTCTGCCTAGTCAGCCATTTTGCTCTTATAATTTCTATCTGTTTGAGCTTTATACCATTCAACCTTATCTTCCATGATAAGTCTCTATTTCTCAAGTTCTATTTTAGCCTAGTTAAGAGATTCTACCTTACCTTCTGCCTGTTGTAATTGTTTTGATGTTTGTTCAAGCTGCTGCTGAAGCTGTTCAACCTACTGAGTAAGTTGAGCAATCTAGTTATTTTCCTATTTCTATTGATCTAATGCCTCTCTAATTTTCTGTTTAAGATCAGGGAGACTTTTACAAGTGATAGCTTCTATGATAATATCAGGAGGAAGGCCCCCAGATTTAACAAACTCAGGGATAATAGTTTTAACTTGCTCTAAATCTCTTACAACATCACTACTCGTGATAATGCGAACATCATGGTCAGTAAGAGTAAAATACTCTGGAAGGGCAGTAAATACTTTCTAATATTTATCACCCAGGATGATAGTCCCTTCAAGTCCGTTCTTAAATACTACTTTAGCTTCATTAAGAGCATCTAGAAGCATTTCATTTACTATCAAGTCCATCTGATGATTATACTGCTTGGTAATGATGAATGAGTTATTCTATCCAATCTTTACGTTGGTTACCGCATCCTTAGCCTCAATACCATTAAGTCTCTCCCTAAATACTCCCGTAATAGAAGAAACGGTGGACTCAGTAGCTTCAATAGCCATTTGTATAGCCTAAACAGCCTAAACTTTAACTGTATCGTCGTATCCGTTGAAGATAGTATTAAGAGAAGCCTAATTTGAAGCCTAACGTCCTTCAGAAGCAGAGTTTAATAGTCCAATGCCCTACTTTTTTAAGGCAATCCATTTGGCTAGTCTTTCTGAAAACTTAACCCCAAGATGTTCTGGAATAAGAGTTTCATCAATCCAATCACCTACTGTACCACTATTAGCTATGATATTGTCTCTATAGAAGTGAAGTAGGTCATAACGTATTATCTTCAACGCAGTTCGTTATTTCTGCGCCCGTGTTTAAAACACTGCTCTAACTTTCATTAGAAGTTGAGACTATATCATATATTAAATGTTCTTTAATTAAAGGTAATAATTCATTAGTAAACGATTCATTAGATCCCTCTATCGGCCAATTTTTTGGAGAATATAAGTTATTTTTAATTAATCTTTTAAGAGAGGTTTCAAATTCTTTACATTCTATAGCTTCTTCAAAAAGATGAGTATAAATAACTTCTATATTATATCCTAATTTTTTATAATTTTTAAACCTAACTATTTCTTTTTTAGCATTATGATGAGAAATTCCTAATTTATAAAAGGATTCTTGCTCATTATATAATTTTACTAAATAAAATAAATTAGATTTGTAATGATTATTTCCATTACATATAGGACATCCGTTTCCATTAAAAATAGCATCACTATCTACGGAAACTTCTCCATGAATAGGACAAATTAAGGTAACTCGACCATTATGTCTATCAGTTCCATCTATAATGAAATCATACTTATTATCATATAAAAATAATAGTTGATTCTTAAAATATTCTTTACGATTTATAGACGCTCTTATGGTAGGCATATGTCCATGTATTAAATTATCCGGAGTAAAACTAACAAGCCCATATTGAGTATTAAATAACATTTTATCCTTAGCTTTTATATATTCTGAAGCAGGAGTTAATTTTGCAGCAATTTCAGGATACAAATCTCTAAGCTAATTCATAAAATATTCAGTTTTATTTAATGCCATCTTAATACCTGGCCGGTTCATAAAGATTTGTCTAGCAGCTTTAATGGACATTATTCCATATTTATCCTAACACAATATAGGGTACGTTAAACCTTTAAATTTACTAACGATTTTAATTTCACTATTGTATAATTTAGTTACTTCTTCTTTAAATTGTTCTTCATTATATTTCATAACTACTTATATTTAAAATTTTTAATTAAATTATTTAATATTTCCGTACTTCGAATCACTTGATTCTACATAATAGTCGTTGAACCTTCTTCCATATAAGGAAGCTCGGCTGCTGATTATCCAATCTTTTTCTTTTTAAACATTCACGCCTAGAATTACTTCTTACGTTGTAGTGAAAAAGCTCTAAGGAACTTCCAGCAATTCACGGAATTTATACAGGACCGTTATATTAATCCTGTTGATCTGCACAAGCTAGCACTAATGAGTAGGGTTCAGAGCCTCTATTTAAAAGATAGACTCCATTAACTGACAGTCCACAGTAACTTGGATTGGTTTTACTTCTCATAACCTTATCATTCTTACCTTTGAGAATGTAAATCTCTTCACCAATTCGAACAGTTTCGTATCTCTACATTACAAAGTCCTTATCGACTTCAATCCACTCAACCTCATATACAGGAATAAGTTCGTGAAATTTTGAACCTTGATCAGTAGGGTAGCCAGGAGTTACTTCAACTCCAGCAAGAAGTCCATTAGTTACTGGGATTCCATCTTTGTGAGTTCCCATATTAACATAGTATAAAGCATTGTCGTATAGAGATTCCCATTTCTCTACAAGTAAATCTCTATCTTTTGCAGACATATCTTTACCATATTTGTTAAGAATTTGGTTTTTTGACATCCAATGTCTAACCACTACTCTATAGGAGTCTCTTACATATGGTGATTCAATGTTTCTATCTACAAAAGTATTAAGTGGACTAAGCGCCTTTATTTTAATATTATTATTTCCGACTGTTGGCTCTACTCTATAGAAAGTATACCCAGTTACTAAAAGATCCAATAATAGGTCTCTTAAAACTGTCATTATATCAGTTTCTCTAGATTGCATGATATACTCTATCACATTTTGAGCAGCAATCTCATACTAAGAAGTAAAAGTACTGTTAATACTTGTTACTATCTATTGCATAGATCTCTCAATAAGAGGATCTGTTATATTTTTCCCATCAACGAATTTAAGAATAGAATTTTTAAGATGTCCAGATAAGAACTTATAAAGTCCATCAGCAATCTTAAGTTGTCTTTCTCTATCAATAGCATTGATAGTATCTTTATCTTTACAAAAGACTTTGGGAAGAATTGGTGTTCCCAAGTACTCTCCAATTAGAGCATCAATGTGTTTTCTAATTAGTGGAGTGAAAGTAATAGTAGTAGGAGTACTAGTTCCGAAAGCCTCTTCTAAGTATCTAAACTAATCGGCATCTCTAACTCCATTGTAGTAGTTGTATGCCTTCTATAGGTTATATTTAGGATAAACTAATTCAACAATAGTCTTATCCGTTTTCTGCATCATTTCTTCATTTGTCATTACAACTACAAGCTTTATTGATTGTGTTACATTCTGGAGGCATTGTCTTAAAGAGCTTACCATAGAAAACCATATCCAGCTTTCTTTGTCTCAACTCTTCTCTTAGGAATTTTAAGAACTCCTTGTCCTTTAATTCAGCATAAATAATATAAGGACATTCAGGAGTATTTATTCCTAGACTAACCTAATAGCCAAATGGAAGCAGTTTCTTAACCTTCAGTTTTCCTATATATTTTGCCTTATAAATATCCAGCAGATATCCTTGGATCACTTGTTCTAATTCCTGTTCTGTCATAATACTGTCCAAAATCATTATTAAATAATATCTTGTTGTTATTCTATTTTGGAATAACACCCCATCTCTTTATTCCTCTTTCGTCAATATAATATCCAACTTCTTCATCATCCTCTACTATTTGTTCTATCTTTTTCGGAACAACTCCTTGCAATTCTTCGTCTGCAAGAAGTGCCATGGCCATAGCAGCTACAATATCAAACTTTCCTTTATTCTCATCCGTATATCGATTTAGCTCATCTAACATTTCATCAAACCATATTAAATGGCAATAATCATTTACATAGTCTGCAATTAAATCTGTTTGATGATCAATTATTGCAACAGTAGCGGGTGTTCCATATTGTTTATTTGGAGTTCTAGACTTTTCAGAAAGAGTAGCACTTGGGCGTTTCATAAATAATTTTATAAATCCCTTATCTCGTGCCCAGGGTATAATACTCTAACGAGTTGCTTCTATATTTATTTGAGCATTATAATAGGTTGCTAAACAAACTGCTAGTTTATAAGCATCTCTAATATCGTTAGGACGATCTTTATAAATAGCAACAAACTAAGGTTCCTACATCCCATAAGCTCTTTTATAAACAGTTAAACAAAAATCCGAAGGATCTTTTGTATTATCGGATGTCTATGCCCTACCAATATCAATACCATCTATACCTATAACATATAAATTACGAACTTTATCAACGGGAGGTTCCCAAATAACTTTTCCATTATCATCTTTTTTAGGAGGTAATGTCCATATAGGATGTTCTAGTATTTTTAAGTGACTATTGGGATTTAATTTCCAAGAATGTCCAGTTATGTTCTAAGAAGTATGTATTCCATCTTTATAAGTATAGCCTATATTACCTATTTCAATAGGAGGACCTTGTTTTAAAGCTCTAATACGAGTAAGTTGTTCAGCAATATTAATTTTATTAAACTTATTATCTCCTTCTAGAGAGAAAGCTTCTTCAGCATTATAACAAAATTCTGCACAGTAAACTACAAATTCAGCAGGATCCTTAGCTTTAATTGCTCTAACTCTATCAAAAAATTCTTTACCTACTTTATCACTTATATAACCTCTCTTATCATATAAAGAAGTCTATTTAACTGTTTTAAAAGCAGGAAGAAAAAAAGCACTAAGAGTAGAATCTCCAGTCTAGGTATAATTATGTTTAAATGGTAGAACTCCGTAAATCTCAGGATTATAGTACATTTTACGTAATCCTTCCATCTATGCACCAGATTCTCCACCAGTGCCTCCAATTAAACGAATGCCAAACTAATTACCAATTTGCCCTACAAGAGCATCTGCCTATGTGTATGCTTTTAAAGAGTTTGGCCATAATCCAAATTCTTCAAACATTAGTATATCAGTACGGTCACCTCTTAGTTTTCCAGGTTTATCTACCACAATTCCTTGTATAGTAGAAAGCCAACCAGTTGGAGTCTTAACTCCATTGATCATTTTAAATTGTCCTGATTTTTTTAATAAAGCAGAATCTATAATACGTCCTTTGGAAAAGCCACCATCAGTATTATTATCCAAAAAGGCAAGAGCTGTCCACACTTTATCAAGTAATTTATCTAACTATGTTTGAGCAAAAGCGCAACATACATTGGTTGAGTTTCTACTAACTGTATAATTCTTAGCAATAATTGCAGCTTCTATTTGAGAATATCCTGCCTCACGAGCTTTCATCATACAAGCATTTAAGCGTAGTTTTTTTGCCATAGATAAATAATGAAACCACTAATATTGACCTTCCATAAAGTTCGGAAAAATAATACTACGACTAGAACCAGCTTCTTTTAAACTATCAGGATCATTATTTTCTAATCTATAAAAATTTAAGAAAAAATAATGATCCCCAGTTACAGTATATCCATTAACAGTTAATCCGTCTCTACATCGTCTATACTATTCTTTCCAAAATTCTGCAAATGCTTTTGAACCTCTTCTATATTCAGTATAATGACCAGTTCTATTAAAAGTATCTCGAGCTTCCGTAAACCAATTTGGATCGAAATCTAAACTTTGATATTCATTAATTGGCCTATAACCGGTTAATTCATATGAAAGATTAGCATCAAAGTATTCAATGGGAGTTCCTAAAGGAACATCCCATATTGAATCCTTTTTCTCAATTTTCTATTGATTACTCTAGGAATTAAATACTTCATTAATGGTTACGTCCTAAGTTTTTTCTTCAACTTCTTTTACAATAGTTTGAACTTCTTCTGGAAGTTTATTTTTTCTAGGACGTCCTCTTTTACGTTTAACTTCTTCTGCCATAATTAAAAGTCTCCAGGATCAAAATCTTCTTGTACACCACCTCTCATGTTATTAGATTCAGATATTTCTTTTTTAACTAAGTGTTCTAATGTCTATAATTCTTCTAGTACTTTAGAGACACTAGACATTTCAGACATTACATCTTTAGTTTTTACGAGATATTTACCAGTTATAGGATCACGTTCCTGAAGATTAATATTATTAAAATAATCTATCATTTCATCTACAGTATTTTGAGCAGCTTTTAAGAGTTTAATAGCTCTATTAGATTCCTATATATTTCTATATTTTCTACAAGCTGCTCTAAATTCTGGATTATTAAATTCTTCTTCAGTTATACCAGCATCTCTTAACGCTTCCTAATGTCTTTCTTGCTCTGAATAATCAGCATATATTGACTTCCAATCTATAGCTAACCAAATATAAGTAAATTCCTTAAAAGCCCTTAAACCATACACACCTTTAGGGTCTTCCTTGCATATATTGCGAGTTTTATCCATTAAAGCAGCAAACTCAGAAACCAAAAGAATTTCAGGAATATTAAGTTCTATCCGATTGTTAACATTATCGTACTAAAATATATTCTAAGTCATAAAAGTTCATATTTACATATTTCTAGTATTTTATCTACTCACATTGTCATATTGGAATATATTCTATGTCATAATTTTACCAGTCTTTAGTTGGAGTACCTCCAGCCCACCTATCCATAGTTGTTTTAGTAGTTGCCCCTATAGAAGAATTACCTAAATCGCCAGCAGTTAATTCTGAAGGTTTAAAGTTACCTTTAAGTAATCTTTTTATTTCATATATATCAGATAAGTTGGCTGACTACAAATCTCTTCCTACATTCTTAAACATAATATCTATAGACTTTTTATCAGTAGGAGATAATTTAGAATATAACTAAATAGCTTCTTTAGCATTAGCAGCCCGATTTTTAGCAGCAATAGCATCACGAGTAGCTTTAACAGCTTTAACAGCTTTAGCAGCTTTAGCAGCTTTTATAGGTCCTGCAAAATCAGCTGTTCCGGTTTGCACTTCAGTATGTTCATTCTCCCCAAGTAACCAAGGTTTTGATTTAGCCCAATGATATATTCCTTTAGCTATATTAGATAAAGACGGTTCTCTGGAAAAATATGCTGAAGCCTATCTAGCTTCTGAAGCATTAGTTTCTCTATTTCTTCTATTTCTTTCTTCTATAGGGTTAAATATTAGTCCAAATTCTCCTTTATTTATTTTTTTTTAATTTAGTCCTTCTCTCATTAGGAGCATATCCATGTTTATCTATATTTCGGACCGAATCAACTTTTTCTGGATTCTATCGAGAATTCCATTGTTTACCATCATACCCTCTTGCATACGTAGTGCCATTTTCTGATACCATGTGGGAGGTTTTTCCTTTAGAGTTTTTCTTTATACTTTCATAACCATCATCAGTAGTAGTCCAATTTCCACTGCCAGATCTTGCAGATTTAAGCTTTTTCTTTACAGGTCCACCGCATGCTTTCTTTCTAAGTTTTGGTTTTCCTCCACATTTCTCAGCTTCAATAGCTCCTCCTTCTTCTTTCTTTTTCATTTTCTTACCACACTTAGCAGCTTCCATCTTAAACTGACCAGCTACAGTATTAGGAGTTTGATTTACCTCTCCTCCATCCTGCTGTATCTTCATACATCTCTTACAGAGCAGCCCTCTTTCTTTATAGTATTCCATTTTGTATCCATTAGGGCATTGTCCGTTTAGCTATCTAATGTAATTGAGTTTTGTTCCAAATCGTGCAGCTCGAACCTGCTGCTGTTGCATCTGCTGAGCCACTTGCTAAATCATCTGAGCGATCTGAGCTGCCTGTTGATTTCCTTGCTGTGCAGCCTGCATAATTTGCGAAATCTGCTGTGTAGCTTGCTGGTCACCCTGCATAGCTGCCTGTACTAATTGTACAATTTGCTGTTGTAATTGCTGTTCGTCCATAGTTAAAAAATTAAAGGAAAGACTATATCAATCTTTCCTTATCTATTATTTATAATTCTTTGATTCAATTAACTCTAAATCCTTAGTATTGAATACGGTTTCCTGATAAAGTCCATCAGTAGTAAACCACATACATTTAATGCCTCTTAGAGGACCTTTCTTATCTTCTAACTTCTTTGGGTCATGCTTAAAGATTGAAGTAACCTTCTTTATGACAACCATTTTAGGTTTGTTGGGAATATTCTATTTAAGTTGAACAATATCCCCAGGGTTGAAAAATATATTAGTTTCCTCCATTTTCTTTTATTTCTTCAAATCGGCTTTCTAAGCCTTCGTTAACAATAGCTATAACTTGCTGTTCACTAAGACAGTATAATCCTTGTTTATAGAATGGCACAGGTCTTGCAGAGTTTCTATCCATGAAAATTGTGTCTCCAACTTTAATATATTTAACGTCAGGTCCAACTTCCTGAACAACTCCGACTAGAATCATTTGCTGAGCTTCTTCAATTTCACCTGAGTCGGTATTTTTATAGGTAGGAGCAAGACCCCCCATATCAACTATAATACCTCCCTTTACAGTTACTTTCTGGAATGGATTCTTATCAAATAGAGTAACTAGAAGTCGATTAAAGGTTGGCTTAATTTCTAACTTAGAAATATCGTAACCAAGTTTCTCAGTAGACTCTCTTAATGCCTTAGTATGTTCATTCAGTCTATCCACATACTCATCCACCTTATCGTTAAACTTACTTCTTTTTTCATTCTCTATGATATTCTCAATTCTATCAGAGTTGCTCATATGAAAATTTAGAGAATCTGATTCCATCCCAACAATTTGCTGTGCAATTTTTTCGTTTTCAGTTAAACCTAGTCTTACGTCTTTCATAATTCATTTACATTTTTAAATTTACCATTTTCCTAGAGGACACACGGCATTTGGAAGTTTTGTTTTCGCTTGTAATCTACATCCACAACCGTTCTTATATCCTTCTTTTTTAGTTATACTAACATCTCCTGTATTTGGATTTAGCCATAGTTTATTATTGCATAATCCTCCTAATCTGGTTGAGTATATAGGACAGGAATAGCAAATGTTTAATCGTTGTTCACTAATATCCTTATTACGTCCAATTACTTCATTCCAATGACCTTGTATTATATTTCCCAGTTCCATCTTTTTATAAAAATGAAGAAGAGAATAGAATAATCTAAACATAACTCGCTGACATAAACTATAAATAGTTTGAAAATGTCCAAATAAACAATTAATATTCTATTCTCTTCCTCTTGGCTTTTTGTCTTTCTGAAATTACTTCCTTTTTATAAAAATATAACATCCTTTCTACCTCATCTTTTAGATAATCACAATGATATAAAGTGTTATTTCCATTATGGTCATAGTGATTCAGAATTAAATCTTTTATAACAAAGTTGGGATTTATTTTCTGAAGCATCCATGCATAGGTAGAAAGCTGCATAGTATAATGATAAAAATTGCAATCCATTAAGTTATTTAACGGATATTTCATTTTAGCATTAGATCGAGTGGAAGTATCAAAACCTGATTTCTGATCAATTTTCTTATTAGTCTTGTGGTCTATAATTGTGATTTCATTACCAGACTTAACAATTAAATCAACTTGTCCAGCAACTCTCAATATGCCATCATCAGACTCTCTATATATTAGGTATTCAGGATATACTCCATATTCTAAGTCTAACTCAGAATAGTTTTTTTTACATTCAAATTTACCTCCAATTCCAAATCTTTGAAGAGATACATTCTTTCCTGCTTTATAAAAAGAATTTTCTAAATCTGCATGTATTTTAGTTCCACGTTCACACGAATTTCTATTTTCTTCATCCCATGCATCTAATATACTCTGTTGTTCTTTATTAAAATCATTTTCAGAAATATTGTATAAATTAAGAATCTCTTTATCAAATTTTTTAGTATTTAAAAGAGATTTTTTCTCAATATTCCAACTGTCTTTAGATAAGAGCTTTTCTAATGCTTTATAAGCACTCCAAAACTCTTTATCAAATTCATTAGTAAATCTATGAATTAATGTAGTAACAGAAATATATTTCTCATTGTCATTAACATTCCAATAAAGATGATTTTCCTCATTAAATGCTAGGTTTCCGTTTCTTTTATCAATATCCATAACACATTATATATTTTTACATTTACTTATTATCATTTTCGGAAGTACTAGAATCTGCTGGTGCTCTGTGGATCTTATATCGGTAAGTGTAATCTATCCCAAATAAGGCTCCACCAAAGGTACAGGTTTCTCCAAAGGCTGTTAACACACTTGCATCAATTATACCTAAAGGAGCAACTATAAACCCAGCGATTAACAGTCCACATCCGACAACTATCAGAAGGAGGGCTGCGAATAGTTGCAAAGTTAGTTTTGTATTGCGACTCATTGGTTAAATAATATAAAGTTAATCTAATAATTGGCTAGGCTCTCTAGCGTTATATAAACAATTATTTTTAATCATCAAGATAATGCTATATACATTTGAGATATGCAAATATAATTATTAAATTTGAATACTCAAAACGATATACAATACATATAAGATATGAAACCAAAAAATTCCAATTTCGATCAGTTTTTTGATTTTATCAATTTTTGTAGAAGTAATAGATTTCAGTTTGACCCTTCATTAACAGAAGCTTCATCTGACTCTATTGGTTTTTATAAAGGAGGAAGTAAAATCAAAATTAAAAAGGAGAATCGGGGTAAGTTCACCTAGTCTGCAAATAGATTGGGCATGGGAGTGCAAGAATTTGCTTCGCATGTTCTAAGCAATAAAGATAAGTATAGCGCTACTCAAATCAAGAGAGCAAATTTTGCTAGAAACACATCTAAATGGAAGCATAAAAAATAAGAATAATGTTTGAAGACTTTTTTACTACATATAGTATGGTGGAACCTCCAAAGATTTATAAAGATAATCCTGATTTAACAATACGAGAGATAGAAGGGTCCGATATTACAAAGTATCCTATGGCAACAATTGATAATTCAACAATGGACATCTAGGATTATCCAGGAATATATAGTCCATTCGAATAGAGTTTTGAAAACACCTATAGTTTTGAAGATTCTTTTATTTCTAATGCCAATCAACATAAACCTAATAATGATTTGTTAAAGCTAGATATTGAGGATTTATTAAAGTAGGAAGGTATTACTGAAATTAATGGAAAGCCTATTAAGTTTGGAAATAAAGCATTGCGAACTTCAGGTAATTCTAACAGCTGGCATAGAAAAAAAGATTCTTAGACTGGGAATGCTTCTGCCAGAGATATATCTATAGTTGGAGGTACTAATAAAGATTATTCTGATTTTAAAAATATTCTTTTACATAATCAAAATATACAAGATTGGATGTAGTTAAAAAATTGGGGAATTATAAATGAAATTACTCCAGAGATTTTATCATAGACTAAAGGAACTGGCAATCATTTTCATTTTGGGCCAGATATATGGGCTAGAAATACTTGGAAAGCATGGAATGATAATCCTTCTGCTAAAGTTACTACTTCTTTTAGATATTATAAATCATCCAATACCTCTAACAATAAAGAATTTGTAGTAAGACTAAATAACGCTTATAGAAAAGCTTTATATAATAAAGGATTAGATCCTAATTATGCAACTATGCTTGTAGCCCAGGATGTGAATGAGACTAATTACGGAAAAAATATAAATGGTAACTACAATTATGGAAATATCACAGCTAAGGAAAATGAACTATGGCATAAACAAACTGGCAAAAGAAAATGGAGAGATTTTACCTCAATGGAAGATTATGTAAATTCTAAAATAGAATTTTTACAGAGAAATAGATATAAATTTTTTGAGACTTTCAATGCCAATTCTAATGTTGCTGTAGCTATGTAGACATTAGCTAATAGAGGATATGATCCAGGTAATCCAAACTACGGAAAGAGAATTTAGAACACTTATAATACAGTAATAAAATACTTAAGTAGCTGATATGAGTAAATATAAAGATATAAACACAGGTCAAGAATATGATAACATTCCTGAAGGAAAAGTACAACCATACATAGTAAATGGTTAGGCAGTAACTCAGAAAGCTTATGAAACATATATGAAAGATCATCCTGAGTAGTTAGAAGAGTTAGTAGTAATGCCTGAAGAGCCTAAAAGTACAACTATGTAGGCTTACTACGATAGAGTAGCTAATATATCCCCTAACAATTATATTAAGCATTTAAATTAGAAGTACGAAGATTAGCGTATTAGCAAAGCAAACCATTGGTCAGGAATCTTAAACCTAATATCTCCAAGTTAGTACTTTGGAGCTGCGTTTGATAAGAGACCATATTGGACTAGTGTTTGGTATGGTAATAGTGGTTATGTACCAGAAAAGTTTGCATTTGAAAATCCAAGACTTTCTGCTCTACTAAATATGGCTGGAGATGCTGCTTTAGGTTTCGGTACCTCCAAATTCTATTCGTGGGGAACTAAGCCTAGAATAGCTTATGGTACAGAAACTCCTATAGTTGAATATACCTATTTTTCTCCACGAGTTACTAAACATAGTACAATTACTCCTTCTGAAATGCATGTAAGAAATAATACTGCAGGATTTGTTAAATCCAATTATAAAGGAGTTGATTCTAATGGCTTATATGTATATACTTAGCCAAAAATGATATTTCCTAGAAATCCTAGAATAGCCTTTAATAAAGTTATCTCTAAAGCCCTAAGACAAAGATATTAGAAAATAACTCATCCTAATTTACAAGGAATTGCTTTAATGAATAAGCAACTGAATAGAGTGATTAGTGACTTTGGTGATACAGGATATGGATAGGTTGGCTGGACTTGGTACGGTCGTCCTGGGTTTGGAGACGCAGCTGTTGAAACAGTTCCAGCGTTTAAGCTGGCAATGGAAAAGAAAGGAGGTAAACTTGGCAACAATAAATAACAATAATGTACAAAAATATATAGACGAAGGATTAATTGATCCTTATTCAGTTAAAATAGACTTAAATACTACTAAAACTGCTAATGATAATGTTCATAGATGGATAACCTTAGCTGATGCTATTAAAGGAGGATATAAGTTTAATTTTGACTACGATATTAAAAACTCCGAAAAGGCTACAGAATAGATACAAGAACATCCTACTATTCTTCCAGAAGTAACAGTAGTTGGCTAGGCTCCTAAAAAGAAGCCAGAATCCGATACTGATAGACCTGCGTTTAGCCCACATGAGCGCAGAGGTATAGATAAGTGGATTGGAGCTAACTACAGTCCTAGATTTAATAGAGCTTCAGCTAGACTTGGCATGAATCCATTAAATTGGCCTAAGCATATCGATCCATCCTATTGGGATAGCGAAACTCATAGGAATGTGGTTGAAGGAAGTAATATTGCAGCAGGAGTAGTAACTGCTCCATTTGCAGCAGTAGCTGCTGCTGAAACTGCTCCTACTTGGGCTCCTTGGTTAAGTCAGAAAGCAATGCCTTTTGTTGCTAAGCATTTTATAGCCCCTACCGCCGCAGGTATGGCATGGGATGAAGCTCAGAGAGCTGTGACTGGTACAACTACTACTGAATAGGTAAGCAATTATCTGTAGGGAAAAGGATGGAACCCAACAGCAGCAGAATTTGTTGGAGGTCTTACTAACCCTGGATATTGGATTAACTTTGGAGGTACGGGTCAATATACTAGACCTCTATTTAATAAAGTTGGTTTAGGGCTGTCTCGTCCTTCGGCATACTCAGCTTTAACTCCAGAGCTAAATGCTAGATTATTTCCTAGAAAAACTTTTAGGGAAAGAGTTACTAACGCTGTTAATACTACTAGAAGCGGTATATAGACTTTAAATAATAATATTCAATAGGGTAAAAATTTAGTTAGAAATTTTAAAATAAGTAGGGCTATAAGTAAAGCACCTTTTGCACCAGATTATTAGACTTATTTAGATATTCCGGCATTACAAAATGTAGGTTCTTTTTAGCAATATAGAAATTATTTAACTACTATCTTTCCTGAAAGTAAATATCCTGAAATAGCTTTTCATGGAGGTCCAAAAGGAATAAAAAGATTTAGAACTCCTACTAAAGAAAAGTTAAATAAAAGTATTAATACAGGAACTAAAGATTTTGGTATATATTTTGCTAATAGTGAGGATTTAAGTAAATATTATGCCAATAAATCTGGTCAGGTGTATAGGGTTAAATTGAATTTACCTTCCGTAATAAGATACGACAATCCTGCATTTAGTTAGCGTTTTATAGGAACTGATAAGTTACGATTTTCTCCAGACGCTATTAGTAAATACTGGTATGATAGACTAAACTTAGATAAATACAATGGAATTATACAAAATAAATCTGGATCTCCTTTTTCAAGGGGATAGATAACTGTGTTTAATCCAGACGATATACATATATTGGGAAGTTCTGAAGATATATTAAAATTTTAGCAGTGGAAGAAAAATCCTATTACTTTAGAAACCCCTTTTTATGATCCTTGGGCTATTCCTAATATGCCCGCATAGTATAATATTAATTTAAGAACGGGATTATCATATATTGGAGGTCATACTCCTATTATTTTAGGAGTAACTATTCCTACAGCGGGAATAGGTTATTTGTGGCAACAAGATAGAAAACAAAAAATTGCAAGTAAAAATAAAAAAGATTAAAGAATATTTAAAACTAATGATCACCTCACACTCAGGAATATCTTCTAAAAGAGTGTGTGATGTTCTTGGTTTTCTAGTAATAATATTTGTAATTATATTTTGCACAGTATCTAGTATATAGGCCCCAGCTATATTAGAAACGTTTATATGGGCTGTATGTATGTTACTAGGAATAGATAGTATTACAGGTATATTTAAAAAGTTTAATAAGAATGGCAACACCTGAACAAATAGCATTGTAGCGAAGTAGATCAAATAAAAATCCAAATACTGATTTCTCTGGAGCATGGGATTTAGGAATTTTTGGTAAACTAAAAGGATTATTAGGTGGAGGAGCAACTTGTACTAATACTGCAACTGGATTTTATTATCCTAATAGAACTACTGCTGGATCTAATAATTTATTAGTTAATCCAGCTAAAGCAGGTTTTAAGATAGTAAATTAGAAACAAACTGTTCCAGGCAGTATTATAGTAATATCTAATCCAGATAATACAGAAAGACATTCTGTAATATTTGATTCAGTCCATCACGGAGAGCCTTATTGGTATTACGATCCTAATGATAAAAATTAGTATTATGTATAGGATGGAGATACCTTAGTTAATTATAGTAACGGCAAACACTCTGCAGGAAATTATAGAAAAAAAGTTCCTTTAAATAAAGCATTTGTAAATAGAACTAAACATACTTATCTTCAATCTAAAAAATAGGGAGGACAACTTAAACTATTTAGACATGGAGGTAAAGGTGTTAATACAGATGGAAGTTATAAACCTAAAGACTATTTAGGATTTTCTGGAGATATGTATTAGGCAGCTTATGGTGCTTTAAAGAATCTACATATTCCATATTTAACTCATTAGAGAATAGTGAATCTGTCTAGATGGATAGCAATGCATAAAGCTATGGAATCTGGATATGGGTCTACAGTATCTAATGATTTTAATTATGGTGGGTATGGAGGAAAAAAGAATCCTATAAAGTTTAATAATATAAATGAGTATGTTACTAGATATGTTACAGACGCTCAAAGACTCTATCCTGATATTTTTAAAGCTAATAATTTTCAAGAATACATTAAAGCCTTATTTCCAGAAGGACATGGTTATAATCCTAGAAATAAATAGGGAATTGTTGTAGATGATCCTAAATTGTACGACCCTTAGAAAAGTTATGAGATATATTGGGACTAGACTAAAGGAATGCAAACCAGAGTTAATAATAATATAGATGAATGGATTACAAAGGGATTTAATAAATAAAACAAAAGGAGACTTAGCTTAATCGTTAAGTCTCCTTTTGTTTTTATACATATTATCAATAAAATTTCGTAATTTAATTAATTGTTCTTCAGATAATTTAAAGTGGACTGATCCGTCTTTCATCCTAGTTCCTCCATTTTCTAGAAGAAAATCTCTACTATCACCAGGAGTTGTAAATAAAAAATTATTCATTTTTTTATTAAAAAGAGTTTCTAATACTCTTCTAGTGTCGTCTGCACAATTATTAGTTATTAAATTATAATCATCATCAGAACTATCTTTACTAACAAATCTATAATCATTTGATATTTCCGCATCAGGTTCTATTTGTAAAGCACTATGCCCAGTAAATGGATATTCCTTAGATAAAGGAAAATATGTATCTAATATTAAAGTCCCTGTTCTAGGAGTTACTTCTAAATTTGGAAGCCATGTAGAATTTGGATCATAATATTTACCCCATTCTACTGGTAGCACATTTCCTTCATTGTCCTAATATAAATCATCTTCTATAGGATATAAATTAAAAGCTTTGGTATTTTTATTCCATCCACTTTTATCATATTTTATATAATATGGATCTCCATTTTGATTTTCTCCATAGTCATAATCTCGAGATGTTTCTTTAAAATTTAAGTCATATCCCTCTTTGGATTTATATTTCCAATATCCATTTTGATTTTTATAAAAATAATTTCCCATTATAATATACTATCAATTAGTTTTAGTATATATTCTCTTGTAAAGATATTTTTTATATCATCTATTTCTAAGTTCTTAGAATTATCATAGGTTTCTCCTACTGTCCAACCATTATCGTACATCTCCTTTACAATTGGAATTATTCTCTACCTAAGTTCATTATCGTCTGTAAAGTATGGATAATCTTTTTCTGTAAGAGTTTCATTATCTTTTATATAAAGTCCTGGAGTTCCTATAATCTCTTTATTAAGATCAATCACTACTTGGAAGGTAGCTTGATTATACTATCTATGTCCAAATTCATGCATGATAACATTATTAATATGTGAATCATTCATTTCATTGTCATCCAGATTTACATTTAGGGCAATCATAGTTTCTTTATTGGATATTCCGTTCTACACTGGATCTTCATCAAACAGTTTAAATTTAGTATCATCTCTCAGTTCAGAAGTCACACCTTGAATTATATCTAATTCTATAACACTAAATTCTAGTCCTTCCTCTTTTAATCTCCTCTTAAATCTTTTCTCCCAAAATCCTGTATAGAAGAACCTCTCTATTTCCTTTAAGGATTCATCCAATCTATTTCCTAAATAGTTAGAAACTTTGGTGTATTGTTTATGGCAATCTACATTAAAGTTCTATATAAGTGCAGTTAACTGTTCCATGTTCATAATATAAGAAAAGCCTACTCAGATTATTCTGGGCAGGCTATTTTGTCTAAATTATATTTCTTTTTAAGGCAATCCCTTATAATTTTTTCTCGTGCCTTATTTAGGCACTTATTTACTTCATCTAGAAACTCGTCAGAGACATTCTTATTATCCTTAAATAAGGAATTTCTGAGATGTTCTCTATAGCCGTACATATTAGTTTCTCACTGATATTTCATTTATTTTATCTAGCCAATTCCTACATTCTTCTGAGTTAGTAAATTCATTATCTTCAATTAATTTATATACAGATTCTAACTCTTCCTTTGTATAATTGCATACTCTAGACATTAATTCTTTTTTAGTCCTTCCTATTATAAACCCTCCTGCTTGTTTTTGATATCCAAGTTTAGCTTTTCCTATACTTCCAGTGTTTATTTTAAATCCTAAAGCATTTAAATCATTAACAGCTTTGGCAGCAGTTGGAAAAGTAATAATAAATTGTTTTTCTATATTATAAAAATACAGAACTGGAGAAAAGGTTTCAATTTTTTTTAAAAGTTCAGATTCAGAAGAAGCTATTAAAAAGTCCTTTACATACATATTATCTGCTTTTATTGCAGAACTAACATGTCCCGGAGATATACTATATCCCTGAGCTTTAATATAATTCTCAGCTTCTGATGCTGAGTCAAAGCTATAAATTGAACCATTGTTTTTATAGTTAAAAAGAAATACTTTTGTTTTTTCTGGAATTGTAAATGATTCTAGAATTTTATGTATTTTTTCTGCTGAATCTCCTATAAGGAAATCCTTTGTGTATGATTTATTACGAATTGCATCGTATATATTTTGAATGTTTATAGAATATCCAAGATTAATTAACTTATTACAAAGCTCTAATCTAGATTCCGCTTCTATCCATTCATCGGTTCTGAAGTTATATGCAATAGTATATTTGTTTTGGAGGTTTCTTAATTTTTCTTTAGTTTCTTCTTTCATAGGAACTCCTTTGTGTCCTTCTCCACCTTCAGTTAAATTATATCCTAATTCTTTTATATTAGAATTAAATTTATCTATATAGTATATTTCAGACTTATTTAATTTGTCTCTATCTTCTTCCTCAAATAACTCTAACACAAAAATTTTAAAATTAATGGTTCCATATTTTCTAATTGCCCTGTGTACAGGAAGGTCGTCAGTTGATTTGAAATGTTGGTTAATTCTATATCGTATTTTATTAGATTGTCCAATATATATTTTATTATTTATTGTGTTATATAAGCAATATATTCCCTTCCATTCTTGGAGTTCAGAATAATTATACTCTTTATAGTTCTGTAGTAGAAGTGTGCTATTCATATCTTTCTATAATATCATCAATACTGTTTATCCAATCTAATACGAATTGTTCGTTATACATTTCCTCTTTTTCAATCATTCTCCATAATTCATTTAGCATGTGAATGGAAGCATTACATAGATGGTAAAGCTCATTCTTTCTGTTTGGGAATTTCTTCATATGTCATTCAGCTTTATAAAGTTTAGTAGCCCTGGTAGGATTCGAACCCACTCCGTTCGCCTCAGAAGCCGCGGTTTTAGAGACCGCCCGTGCAACCATACACCACAGGGCTGTTAAAAGCAGGAATTTCACCTGCTGTATAATTAAAATCTTTCCATTAAGTCTATTAATGATTGAACCTCTTGTTTGAGAATTTCGTTTATGAGTTCACTCATAAGGTCAATAGTATTACTAGCTTGTAGTGCTTCTTGCTCTGTATAAGAATCAAGACTTAGTATTCTATCCATTTCAGATAAATTGAAATGGCTATTGTTAGCTTCATCTATTACTAAATTCCAAACCCATTCATCTAAATAATTAAGATTCTCTTTGTAACGAGCAATCTTTTCTTTAATTGGTTGATCGTCAAAAGTCTCTTCTTTTTCTAAAACGGATACTCCGTTTACGAAACAAGTTTCTTTACCATTAACATTAGAATATTCAATTCTAATATTTTCTGGATTGTTAAATACTAATTCTAAAAGTTTTTCTAAATTCATATTACTTTGTAATTTCATTTCTATGCAAATATAGATACTCAAATGTTAAAACCAACGTAAAATTTGTTAATTATTGTTAATTGATATAATTATATTATTCCTAATAAAAATTTTAGAATAGTCATTTATGTGAGAGGACACCTACTCAAAACAACCCCCCGGGGGTTGCTTGAGAAAAGTAAAATCAAAATGAAAGTCGATTCTAGAATGAAAAATGAAATGAAAATAAACCTAGCCTGAAAGAAAACAAGTTTTCTTATAAATCCAACTATAATCATTTGAGTGAGAATAGTCTTGCTCATAATCCTAAACACAGAAGCACAGATGAAGAACGACAACTACATCATGCTGCCTAACGGAGTAATCATTACCCGTAAGGAATATTGCGAATCTTACGCACAATAGTCTTTGTAGGCCGAGTTGAGATTACTTCTCGGCCTACATTCTTTTTTACTATTCTTAATATCTAAACATATGATAGACGTTGATAAAATCGCCATTGTCTGGAAAGACGAAAATGGCAATGAGAAACCTGTCAAGTTCGTAACTGTCGAACAGATCTCTGCCCTTAACGCAACTCTCTTACTAGACTTAGAGTGCAACATTGGCATCTTTGCCACGGAAGATGAGATTTATCTCTCACCTACTATGGATTAATCTATCTCCTCTGGATGCTTATAGCATCTGGAGGATTTAGGAAATAAACCTAGTCAATTATAAATCCATCAATAATGATTTACCGATAATATTGTCGTAATCAGTCAAAACCTAAACACAATGGCACTTGACAAAGACAAGGCACTCGAGAAAGCCAAAAACTCGAAAGCCCTTACTATGGGCACATCGGCGTTCGTCACTGGCGCCCAGTTCACAATCACCGGCTACAGCTACGAAGCTATCGAGAATTCGGACGCATTCTATCCTGCGTTCCAGACTCCGCTCGGCACGCTGTCGGTACAGTCGCTCCTCCGTGCGAAAGCCATCAAGCCCTACACGGATAAGGACGGCAACCTCGTAACCACCAGTCAGCCGCAGGGCACGTTCCACGATCTTATTCGTAAGGT
>NFZC01001932.1_pt1 | contig 70987 bp, 66 predicted proteins | sample 1095391 | NCBI WGS metagenome assembly NFZC01 (sample SAMN03609890, study PRJNA323583) | gut metagenome | isolation source: feces | host: Rattus norvegicus | place: Denmark: Riget | collected 2013
GGGGGGGGGGTGTTTTACGTGTGAAGTGTACCCCCACATGTGTACTATGGCTATATAAAATTATTTTAGTTTCATTAGGGGCCCCTTAAAATTAAGCGTAGAGGCCCTATACACTTCGTTTAAGAGGGTAGACTATCGTTAGGGGTATGAATGTACCTCTTTTAAAAGAGGCTTCATTTAGAGCCCTCTACGATGCTATACAGCCTATCACTAATTTTTACACCAAAAAGACCTACAAAAAACGGAGACTATCTTACTCATTTAAATAATATTGACAGTATATAAAATTAAAATATAATAGGGTTAACCCCTCCCTAAGAAACGAAATTGTAATATACATATATAAATAAAATTTATTTAAAATAATACTTCCTAAAACTTTTATTCTTTATAAAAAAACAACACGAGTTACGAGATAATCTTTAATACGTAACGAAGTGGAGTATTAAAGTTATCGAGTAACGAAGTGATTGTTTTTTTATAAAGAATAAAAGTTTTAAAGAAAAATAAAAAATAAAAAGAAATAAAATAAAAAAGGTAAGAATAAACAAATATTCTTACCTTTTTTTATTAATAGTTAGATTAAGTACTAAGTTATACTACTTTAAATATAAAATAGCTTTTCCATAATTCCTAGCTACTTCATGTTCAATAACACACCCATTAGTTGATTCCCAACCAGACATAAATACACAGATGTCTGCACTATCCATACAAGTTAAACTATTAGCTAAACCTAAAATAGGCTTACCCTTATAAGCAGGATTAAAAGTATTAATACGCTCACAAGCAACAAGATACTTCTTTCTTAACTCTGCATCAGCATAGTCAAGAGCAGCACTAATCTCTTCACTAGTCTTACCTTTCATAGGTAAGTGAACAGTGTAATACAACTTATTAGAATCCTTAGTAATCATTATTACCTCCATTTAAAGAATGTTTAACACGGTCTTTCTCTTCCGCTCTCTTGCCATCATTAAATCTATCTAATGTTCCGACTAGATACGGTGGACTATTCCTTACCCCTTAGGGTGTGTGCGTCTAGTCTCTGCATTTAGATAAACCACATCATGTCCATAAACATTAGAGCGTCTCTTCTTTAATTTGGCTCTCATATGCTCCATAGACTTATCATGTAATGTTGCAAGATACCTAGCACCAGCCATTATTGATGGATACTTATTACCATCAATAATAACTCCAACAGATATTGATGAAACATATTTAGCACAGTTAACTTTAGCAGCATTGATTACATGCTCACCTAGTACTCTGTTTTTCATTTGTTCAGAGTGATTCACATAACGTAAATTACTATAGTGATTGTTATGAGCATTTCTATCAATGTGGTCAACCTCTGCGTCATCAGGTCTAGGGCCTAACCAACATTCAGCTACAGCACTATGAATTGGCACACGTTTAGATTTACCTTTAATATTAACAAAAGCCATATAGTAACCATACTTAGAATGATGCATATCTAAAAAGATTTTAGTTTGCTTCTTAGATTTGATATTTCTTAGAATGGTTCCATTCTCGTTAATTTCATAAAGTAAACCCAAAGATGGGATTTTTCTAAACTCAAGGTTGGAATTATTCATTCTTTTCTTGATACCTCATTAAGTATTATTTTATTTCTGACCCGCTTTAGCGAGCCCACTCAATGAAACCATAGTATAAACTATGTTTGCACAACTTTTAGGGCTATTCAGTCAGACTAACCCGTAATGCGTCTAATACGTTCAAACTTAACGTTCTCACCGACTTTACCGTCTTTAATCTGCAATCTTGACATATGTTCTCCTTTAGAACCTATTCTTACCTAATCTAGGTAATCCTGGAATACCATCACTATGAGAATATCCCTGATATACTTGATTGATTGCATTCGAATCTACTTCTTCAAAGTATACCTGACCTATTCTCATATTTCTATGTAGTTTAATAATAAATGGTGAATTATTAACTATTTCTAAAGTAAATGCTCCTTTAAAGCCATAATCACCATATCCTGCTGATATATGAGTTAATACTCCTAATCTAGCTATTGTACTTCTTCCGTCATATATTTGAGTGAAATATTTACCATTAACTGGATTAGTAGTATCAAATGCTTCATTAACAGAAGCAAGGATAAATTGGTTAGGTTTTAAGTCATAAGTAACTATTTCCTTTAATTCAAAGTAATTATTAGGATTAGATGAATAAGGGTCTAATACTTGAGAATTATCTCTACAAACATAAATATAAGGAGATAATGTAACATCAATAGAATTAGGATTGTAATGCAATTCTTTTGTATTACTTTTCCAAGTATCAGTAGTAAACAAAGATTTAAGAGTATTTCCTGATAAAATCATTATTTATCCTTATTTATAACAATTACAGCCTATTTCATGTAAATGACTAACATCTACTGCTTCTTTGTCCTTTCTTCCACATTTAGGACAAATATCATCAATTACTCCAACAAAACCACAAACAGGACATCTATCTACAGGATGATTAATAGAACCATAAGTAATATTACATTTCTTCATATAAAGAATAATATCCATAAATGCTTTAGTATTCTTTACTAAATTACCATTCATTTCAACATAACAGATATGACCTGCATTACATAATTCATGGTAAGGTGCCTCTAAAGCAATCTTTTTAGCAGCAGAGATATTACAATAGACTGGGACATGACTACTGTTAGTGTAGTATTCCCTATCTGTAACTCCTTCTATAACTCCAAACTTCTTTCTATCTAATCTAGTAAACCTAGAACTTAATCCCTCTGCTGGTGTAGCAAATAAAGAGAAATTAAGTCCAGTCTCTTTAATCTTATTATCACAGTACTCTCTCATATAAGAGATAATCTCTAAACCTAGCTTTTGAGCTTCTTCACTCTCTCCATGGTGCTTACTAATAAGAGCCTTAAGACATTCAGCTAAACCAATAAAACCAATGGATAAAGTACCCTGTTTCAATACTGGTTCAATAGTATCTTCTGGATTTAACTTATCTGAACCTATCCATAAACCTTCCCCAAAAATAAAAGGAAAGTTATAAGCATGTTTATTCTTTAATAAGTTAAATCTATCCATTAAAGAAGTAAAAGCTATGTCTAAAGCTTTATCTAATTTGTGGTAAAAAGTAGTAATATTGTGGTTACTGGTAATACCAATTCTTGGTAGATTAATAGTTGTAAAAGCCACATTGCCTCTACCGACTGGTATTTCATGTTCTGGGTCAAAATCATTAGCCATTACTCTTGTTCTACAATTATTAGAAACTAAACCATTAACATCAAACCTATCAGAGGATGTTTCTAAACAATATGACTTAGCTTTTAATAATTTAAGTTGTTTTACTTCTACTACCTCTGCTGGAGAGTAAGTAGTAGCTTTAATTGCATTAGCTCTATAAAGTAGGTCTCCTGCTTTAATATCTTTAATATTAGTTCTACCTTTTCCTACTAAAGGGAAATAGTGGTCTTCTGTAACAGTTAGTACATAATTACCATCGTACTTTAATTGGTAGAAGTTGTTAGATTCTGGGTTATTAATTACATTAAGAATCTCAACATATTCACCAGATAAAGAATCCCATACTCTATACTTCTTATAATCGTAGTTCTCTACAAAGTTAGAAATTTCAACTTTCTCTACCTTAAATGTATTTAAATTAAGTACCTTAATCCAGTGACCTTTAGTAAAGCAGCCCATTACTGCTAATTCAGTTTCAGGATGGCCTTTCTTGTAATACTTAAGATTATAGGGTGAATCTATAAAACTGAAATTAGGGAAAAGACGCTTAGCGCTTACCTTACAAGCTAATTCAAATAAATCATAATTAGGGTCTTCCTTTGAAGTATTTACTCCATCTTTAAGCTTAAAGATTTGTACAGGGAAGATAGGAGTTTCACCACTACCTAATCCTTTGTCTGTAGCTTCTAAAATAGCCCTAATAACTAGTCTCTGCTCATAAGTAGTACCAGTACCATAATTGATTGAAGAAAAAGGTACCTGTGCTCCTGCACGAGACTGCATTGTATTAAGGTTATGAACTAATGCTTCCATAGCTTGATAAGTATCTTGCTTAGTTAATTCCCAAGCTCCTGCATTAAGTTTCTCTGATAAAGCATAAGAAGCTTTAGATAACTCTTTCTTAGCTCCCTTTTTAGTTACTGTAAAATAAGAATCACCCAAGGTACCCTTATTGTCATACTCTTCTTGAATAGCTTTCTCTACTAATTCTCTACTTTGGCTATCAAATCCCTCAATAAGCATTAATTTAGAGAAATTCTTAATAAAAGACTTAGCAACATAAGGAGCTAAATCATATTCAAAAGTAGGTACTGCCTGACCACCAAAGTGTTCATTCTGACTACTTTGGATTAGAATACACATTAAAGCAGCAGCTGTTTGAATACTATTAGGTTCTCTAATAAAACCATGTCCAGTAGAGAATCCTTGCTTTAATAACTTACCTGTAGGTATTTGTAAGCAATTAAAACAGATGCCATAGAAGTTTAAATCATGAATATGGATATAACCCTCTTTATGTGCTTTAGCAATAATAGGTTTAATTAAGTTATCTAAAGAGTATTTTTTAGAGATTTCAGAACCAAATTGAAGCATAATACCCATTGGAGCATTTCCATCAATATTAGCATTCTCTCTCTTAATATCTGAATCAGTAGCTTCAACTGATACTAATTCATGTAAAGTCTTATTAAGAGAAGAGTTAATATCACGTGCTTTGGTTCGTTGGTCTCTATATAGAATGTAAGCTTTAGCTGTATCGTACTGGTCTAACTCTACTAAAGTTTTTTCTACTAAATCCTGAATTTCTTCTACAGTAACTTCCTCTTTAGTAATATCATTAGAAACAAAAGAAGTTATTTTGTTAAATAACTCTGGATTACTTAAAGGAGAAGCTTTAGAGACAGCAGCAAAGATTTTTTGAGAATCAAAAGGAACTTTTCTACCATCACGCTTAATAACAGTTTTTACCATAATTACTCCAATATGAGGTTTAAATGGAATTAATAACACTAGATGAAATTAAAACTACTTTACCAAGTAAGTTGCAGCATGTGGCTGACCAAGAGCTTGTAGATAAGATTAATCAACTAAACTCTGATTACCCAGAAGCCGCAGAAAATATTAGAAATAACTTTATAACTTACGTTGATGTACTTCAAGAGGGTAAGTATAAAGTTACAGATTACTTAAATGCAATTCTTTATGTTAGTTTTAAATTAATGAATAAGACTAATAGGGATGCATATAGATATACCTTTCCAGATAGATTTAGAAGAATGAAAGAGTCAGAAATGCCTGATAAGGATATTGATTCTATCATCTCTGCTTACAATAGAAATAAGCTAGTTAATAAGATTTATGAAAAGACTATTATTCCTAGTTGGATATTAAATCAAGATGCTTATCAAGAAGCCATTAATACTCAAGTAAAGTTAATGAGAACTGCTACGTCAGAAAGAGTTAAAGCAATGGCTGCTGATAGTATTCTTAATCATTTAAAGAGGCCTGATAATATTCAACAAGCTCAATTAAATATTAATGTAAATACAGGAAGCATCTTAGATGATTTACAAAAGAATATGTTAAAGCTTGTAGAATCACAACAAGAAATGATTAAGTTAGGTGTTCCTACTAAAGATATTGCAGAACAGAGGATTGTATTAGATGTCGATTCAAAAGAAATCTCTTGATGAATGGTTAAAAGATGTAGATTACCATTACCTAAATTCTAGTAAGTATGTACCCAGTGTATTTGCTTTACATTTTGTAAACTTTATTAAGTTAGTTAATGGTACTCAAGGAGAGGGAAATAAAACTCCACCAATGCATCTTAAAATGCTTGATACTATTGCTCATAGAAAAGGTAACCATCTTGTTAATCTATGTGCTAGAGGTACAGCTAAGACTAGTATCTTTGGTGAGTATATGGTTCTATATCTTGCTGTATTTAATGAATTGCCTGGCTTAAAGAATATATCAGGAATGATGTATATAGCTGATACTATGGAGAATGGTGCTAAGTCATTAAGAAAGAACATTGAATTTAGATATGAACATTCAGAGTTCTTACAGTCAGTACTACCAAGAGATAAAGTTAAGTTTACAGATACCTATATTGAATTTACAAATATAGAGAATAAATCTTTTGGTGTTAAGTTGTTTGGTAGTACTACTGGTTTACGTGGTACTAAAATCTTTGGTAAAAGACCTACAGTAGCTTGCTTAGATGATTTAATTACTAATGAATCTGCTAAATCTAAGACAGTGATGGATTTAATTAAAGAAACTGTGTATAAGGGTGTAGACCCTGCTTTAGACCCAAATGGTAGTTTAGTTATTCTTTCTGGTACTCCTTTTAATAAAGAAGATGTTGTTATTGAAGCTGTAGAATCAGGAGCATGGGAAGTAAACGTATATCCTATATGTGAAAGATTTCCATGCAGTAGAGAAGAATTTAGAGGTGCCTGGGAAGATAGATTCACTTATGACTTTATTAAAGAATCTTATGAAAGATATAAGTTATCAGGTAAGTTAGGAGCATTCTATCAAGAGTTAATGCTTCAAATTACTTCCGAAGAAGACAGAATGGTAACAGATAGTGATATTAGATGGTATAAGAGAAGTAGTCTATTAAAGAATAAAAATAACTTTAATTTCTACATTACAACAGACTTTGCTACCTCTTCTAAGACTACTGCTGATTTCTCTGTTATCTCTGTATGGGCTATTAATAGTAATAGTGATTGGTACTGGGTAGATGGTACAGTAGCTAAACAATCCATGGATAAAACTATAGATTCCCTCTTTGAATTAGTACAAGAGTATTCTCCTATCCAAGTAGGTATTGAAATTACAGGACAGCAGGGTGCTTTTATTACTTGGCTTCAAAAAGAGATGATGGATAGAAACATATGGTTTAACTTTGCTAGTTCAGATAAGAATGGTAATACTCCTGGCATTAGACCTATGACTGATAAGCTAAGTAGATTTAATTTAGTATTACCTTGGTTTAAGGCAGGAAAGATTTATTTCCCAGAAGAGAAAAGAGATAGTGCTGCTGTAGAAGAATTTATGTCTGAATTAAGATTAGCTACTTATTCAGGATTTAAGGGACATGATGATTGTATTGATACAATAAGTCAGTTATCTTACCTAAAAGTCATTAAACCTAGTAAAACTGTTAATAATAGTAATAATCATTCTTCTTTATGGGATAATGCTTCATATGAAGATAATAACAATAAAATAGACAATTATATTGTATAAAGGTAAATTATGACAATAAAGGAATTATTAAAGTTTTTATCCGTCTCTGAGCTAAGTAATCTTTCTTTAGTAGATTTAAATGAAGAATGTGGAATAAAGAAAGATAAACAGCATTCAGTAGTAGAATTTGTATATGAAGCTTTAAATAAGCTTTATAGTAACTATTATCTAAAAGAAGATTCTATTTTTGTAGAAATAATTGATGGTAAGACTAGGTACGAGATTTCCTCTGAACACTTAATGACAGAGGACTTAGAAGCAGATTATGACCATTATTTGTGGAAAACAGGAGATATTCCATTTAATAATGATATACTACGTATTATTAGAATAATAGACTCAACTGGTAATTCGCTTCCTTTAAATAACCCAGAAAAGTTTAATTCTGTTTTTACACCTTTATTTAATGTTATTGATATACAAAACTTAAATGAAGAACATGAATTAGAAGTAATATATGCTTCTAAGCATCCTAACTTAAGTATTGAAGAAAATACTACTATTGAGCTCCCTATCTCTTTATTTCCTGCTGTTAGGGCATATGTAGCTTATTTGATTCATATGAACATGAATACAGAGAATGCTATACAAAATGCTCAAAAGTATTTAAATCAATATAATCTTATCATTACCGAGAATATTCAGAGTGATTCTGCATTTGCTAAGACAGATGATAGAACATGTAAGTTTAATCTTGGAGGATGGGTTTAAACATGGCGAGAACTAGAAATTCATTTACTGGTTCTGCTGGTGATGCAACTCTTGTAGATAAAACATTAGGTAGATCTTATGATGTGGTAAAAGCAGTTTATAAGAAACTTCCTGAATTAGAGGAGCTACAGCAGAATCAAAATATAAATAAATTAGTAGATAACTTTGATAAAGTAGAAGAAGTACTACAAAGTACTGATTCCATTATTAATGTTAGTACTAATCTTTCAGAAATACTAGCAGCAAAGACTTATTCACAACAAGCACAAGTTTACTCTAAAAATGCAGCAAATGCTGCTAATTCAGCTAATACTGCTATAGAAAGAGTTAATACTATCTTAGATGAAGCAACAGCTGTTAAAGATGATTTAGAAGATTATAAAGTAGATTTAGATACTGTAGCTACTAATATTAGAGCTGTACAGACTACTTCTGCTAATATAGCTCAAATCAATAACTTATCTAATATATTATCTAATAACCTTACTATTCCTAAATTAGATGCTGTATTAAATGATTTAGCTGATATTATTACTGTATCTGATAATATTAGAGCAGTGACACTAGTAGCTAATAAATTCATCGGTTCAGGTGAATTAGATAAAATTGAAGCAGCTAATGAAGAGATTAAAAATAATCTTGTAAAATATAAGGAAATACTAGAAAATATAAGGCAAGAAGTAGTTAATGCTACTTTAAGTGTAGACCTTATTCAAGATAGTATCAAAGAAGGCATTAATAAAGTAAATACCGAAGCAGACCTTAGAAAGGTAGAATTAAACTCTACTTTACAAGAATGTAAGGATTTACTTGAACAAGTCGATAAAGCTAATGATATTGTTAGTGATAACGTTGATGAAGCTAATACAATCCTACTTAAGATTAGAAGTATTTACCATTCTTATGAAGAAGCATTAAAAGTTATTAATGATAAGGCTATGCGTGCAATACAGCAAGCCAGTGATTATGAGTGCTTACGTATACGTAAGGAGGGTGAGCTTCAAATAGGTCGTTTAAACGACTTTATGGATGTAGCCATTGAAGAAGCTTTAAAAGACTTTGATGCTAAAGCAGAAGAGATTAAATTAGCTAAGCTTGCAGAATTAGAAGAAAAAGCTAATGAAATTATTGCTGCTATTGATGAAAAACTTGAAGAAGTTCAGTTTGACTTAACTGAATTAACTAATAGAGTTGATGTTCTAGAACAGAAAGTAACTCAATTAGAACAAATGTCACCTGATAAAGGAGATATTAGATTTGGTTATGTAGATTACTCTCTTCCTAATAATCAAGCTAATATGACGGTAGGTACTACCTATATCAATGCTTATGATGAAGATGGTAACTACATTCAAATTAATCCAGATACTAATGCTTTTGCAGAAGACCCTCATACACTTAAGTTCTGGATTAAATCTTTATCAGGTAACGTTACTTTTGTACAGAAACAGGTTCAATTAGATTTATCAGCATACTTAAAGAAAGAAGACCTTAAAAGAGCTACTATAGACGTAGAGGGTATATTAGAGCTCGCTACTACAGAAGAGGTCGTACAAGGAACTAATGCTTTAAATGCAGTAACTCCTTATACTTTAAAGTTAGGTTTAGCTGATATCTTAATTAATCAGTTTGAACAGAATCCTAATGGTTTAACTAATACTATAGTACAACAGATAGTTAAAACTATTGCAGGTGATGTTCACTTACAAGAAGACTTAGCTGATTCTATTAGAGATGAATTAGAGGGAAATCTTTCTTTAGACCAGATAAAAGACCATGTTACTTTTGAACAAGGTATCACTGTTAAAGGTGATGCTATCTTTGAGGGAAATGTAACTGTTCCTAGTCAAAAAGATGATGATTCAAATAATTGGCCTAATAATTCTGTTCTTAATAAAGAAGACATATTAAAGCTCTTACTTAAAAATAAGAGTACACATATTGAAGTATTAGCTAATTATCCATTAGCAGGTACAGTATTAGAAGATGATATCTTATATAGTGTTCCTATTACTAAACCTGCATTAGAGTTAGAAGTAATGGATAATGAACCAGCAGGTGATATAAGAGATAATTTCATTGTTGGTTTTAATACTAGAGATATATTAGATATATAATTTTATATCTAAATTTAACCAAATTTATTGGAGATATTTTAAATGGCAATTAATCTTGGTTCTTTAATTGTAAAGGATAAGCAAGGTAATGTAGTAAAGGTAGAGTCTTTATCTGCTAATGATAAGCAGAAGATTAAGGATTACTTTAGTAAGACTGATGTCTTAGAGCAAAAGATTGCAGCAGTTAATGCTGGTCAGCAACAAATAGCTTATAAGGATTTCTATACTAGTGAAGCCCATAAGGCTGAAATGTCTGTTGGTACTTATTATAATGTTCCTTTTAATGCTGGTGGTGAGTTCTTAGAGTTTGACCCTGCTACTGGTAGACCTAAGTCACCACAGCCTGTAACTACTGTTACTGATTTAAAGGTATCTTATTATGAGATTGTTTATAAGTCTGCTGATGATGTTGTAGCTAAGTTAGGTCGTCGTAATGCTGATGCTTCTATGGAGCATGTACTTTACGATAATGTTAATGAGACTGTTACTGGTGAGTATACCTTTGAAAGGGATATCACCATGACTGCTGCCCAAGATGTAGATTCATTAGGTGATACTAAGTTAGCTTCTGCTAAGTTTGTACGTGATTTACTCACTAAGAAAATTACAGAGGCACAGCACTTAACTGGTAATTATGTATCTACTGGTGAGCCTCAAGAAGATACTTTAGTTGCTAATGACATTGTATTCTTTGCTGCTGTAGATTTATTATAAAATTTTTATAATTAACTTAGCTTTAATTAAAGCTATAATAAGGGGAAACATAGCTTTCCCCTTTTTTGTATAGGAAAATAACATGGCATATATTGATTCTCTATTTGTCGTTAAGACAAAGACAGGTGAAGCTGTTAGAGTAGGAGATGTAGGTAAAACTGTAGTAAGAGACTTACCTCCAGATGCTACAGAAGATACTTTAGAACCTTATTTCTTTTATAGTAAGGAACATAAGGGTGTAAGTAGTTTATCCTTAGGTGAGGTAAACAATATCCAAGTAGAGCCATCTTGGTCAGGCAATGAAGCACAATTAGATGGTGGCGATGCTATTGTATATGGTTCAGATGATTTATTAGATTAGGTGATATATGACACAAGAAGAATTACAAAAGACTGTTTCTACTCTAGCTGATGATACACCTGTACAACATGCAGGTACTTTAGATGACCCTATTCCTCAACAATTACTCTATGCTAAGGCTGGTAAAGATGGTGTTAAGAAGATTTATACAGTAGCTGCGGGTGTTACTATTGCTGGTGGTGGTGTTATTACTAATATTAACAATGCTACTGATACAGATAAGGGTGTTACTTTTTTAAGTGATGCTATTGATAGTGATGCTGCTGCTGCTGACGGTTTTACAGCTGCAACTCCTAAGGCAGTAAAGACTGCATTAGAAGAAGCTAAGACTTATGCTAATAATAAGACTGTGGGTGATGCTACTGATACAGTTAAGGGTATTGTTACTTTAACTGATGACACTAACGATACCTCTAATGCAGCTACTGGTACTAAGGCAGCTACACCTTTAGCAGTTAATAAGGTTCAGGTAGAGTTAACTACTTTAACTGGTACAGTTAATACTATTAAGAATAATCAAGGTGAATTAACTTCATTAACTACTACAGCTCAAGATAGCTTAGTTAATGCAATTAATGAGGTAAATGCTAAGCAAGGTACTGGTGGTACTACTGTAGATGCTACTGATACTGTTAAAGGTATTAGTAAGTTATCAGATGCAATTGATAGCGACTTAAATGCTGCAACAGGTATTACTGCTGCAACTCCTTTAGCTGTTAAGACTGTTGATGTTAAGATTGGTGATTTAAGTAATTTAAATACAAAAGATAAGAGTAATGTTGTAAATGCTATTAATGAAGTAAAAGCTAACTCTTCAAGCTCTGGTAATAATTATGTAGTAACTCCAATCATTATTACTCCTGCTAATGGTGCTGTAGGTCAAAGCACTAGAATTAATATCGTTGGTAGTGCTTATAAGAATGTATTCCCAGATGATGCAAGAATACATAGAGTATTTGAAGTATGTAAGGACAATAGCTTTGCATCTAATGTAATTAGAGGTGAAGTAGATGCTGATTCTTGGAAGGTAGACCAAGTATTAGACCCAACCACAAAGTATTATGTAAGAATTAAAGATATCTCTACAGCAGGTTATGAGAGCTTATATAGTACTGTAGTTAACTTTACTACTGGTGCTAGAACTGGTGCTGTATCTCCTACTCTTACTTTAATGGGCTATAACGATTCCCCTACTGATATTGGCTCTGGTTTAAAGATTAAGGGTTCAGATTATGAAATCAATGATTCAGGTGAATCTGATACTCATAAGGCTACATCATGGTCTATTAGAAATAGTGCTACTAGAGCAAATGTTTGGGAATCTTTAAATGATTCTACAAATAAGACACAGATTACTGTACCTAAGGGTACTTTACAGAAGAGTACTAAATATACTGTATCTGTTATTTATCATTCCACTAACTTTGTAGATTCTGCTGCATCAGAGCAAGACTTTACTACTTCTAATGACTTTGGTACTGTACAGCCTCCAATTATTGAGTTTAATACTGATAAGGATGGTTTAGTAATGGAGACTCCTACATTTAAAGGTGGTGTGTTCTCTAATACTCGTGAACCTGATACTCATGCTGCAACAGAAATTAAGATACTATTAAGTAGAGATTCCTCTGTAGTTTGGGAGAAGACTACAGATTCAGCTGCAACAAGTATTACTGTACCTAGAGGGCATTTACAAGTAAGTAACCAATATAAAGTACAATTAAGGTATAAGGGTACTAACTTTGGTTGGTCTGCTTGGTCAGAAATGACTTTTACTACTGCTGACGAATTTAGTAGATATAACTACATTGGTATTCCTGGTACTAGTACTTTTGGTGTAGGCTTAGCAGAAGAAAAGGATTATAAGGCTGTACAATTAGAACCAGCTGAAAAATGCCTAGACCCTACAGATTTCCAATATGGTTTATATGTAAGAGGTGACTTTAAACAAGCTAGTCAAGATGCTGTTAATATGAAGTGGATACCTAAATTCTATGTCAAGCAATTGCAAAAGAATGAGGGAACAGTTAACCTAGATGATAGTGAACTTGAAGCTCTGTTACCTTACGTGGAAGTAACTAAAGAACAGATGAAAGAGGCACAAAGACGTAGCCCTCACAATGCTTTAGTTATAGCCCCAGCTGATAGATTTACCAATGAAGCTGACGCTAACCAAAATGGTTTTTATTTAATGCGTGGCTTTATTGATGGAGGTAAGGAATATAATGGATTCTTTATTGCAAATACAATAACACGTAATGGTACCCATAGAATAATAGAGAGTGTATATCAAACTTTAAGTTGTGGTGCTAAAAGTTTTAATGAAGATACTGGTGCTAAATTTAGTGATTTATACCGTGCATCTTTTAATACAGAATTAACCAATTTTGATTCAAATCCATCTAATCCTGTAGGAGATATTTTTACGACTATAGGTTCTACAGGAAACGCTAAATCTAATTTTATTAATCGTATCGTCAATACTCCTTATCACTGTTGCTCTATTTATGCATGGGCAGTAATCTCTGTTCTTTCTTTAATTCAAGGACAGTATGCAACTGATACTAGTGAATGTGCTTGGTATGATTCTACTTTAGTAACTAATTTCCCTAAAGGTATTAATAATTCTGGAGTTAAAGATGTAAATGATTCTACAGTAACTATTACTCCTGTAGTAAATGATACTCAAGGAAGTGTTTTTGTTACAGAAGCTGCTTATACTAAAACTACCCATAATGGTTCTATTACAGGTATTACTAATGTTAATGGTTGGTTATATCAGTATTTAATTGGTTCATGGGGAGATGGCTCTAAGATGCTAAAGAGGTCTGCATCTATCTATGATATTACTTATAGTAATGTAGATAATAGTTCAGCATCTTATTACGAGACTAAGAATGTTTCTAGAATTTCTGGACAATGGGGTGGTGATAAGTCTTCTTTACCTGACCTAGCTGGAGATGATAAAGACTTCTTTGGTATTTATGCTTTTGGTGGAAATACATCTCGTAACTCCAATGAGTTTGGTATGGATAGCCATAGCCGGAACTCCTCTTCTTCGGCGGTTCATGTTGGTGGTCGCTGGAATTACGGTGATAATGCGGGTGTTTTCAACCGGAACTGCTACAATTGGACTTACTCTAGCTCTCACTATGGTTTTCGGGCTATGGCTTATCCTAGAACTGCTTAAATAAATATTTTTAATTAACTATTGTTAAAAGAAACAAGATACAGTATAGTTATCTTGTTTCTTTTTTGGTGAGCTCTCAAAAGCAAGAGCTGTTTAGTTTTAACTCAAATAGAATAAATAAAAATGCAAAGAGATAAACTTGGTAATTTAAAATTACAAAATATTATCAATGCTTACATTTCTTATTGTGCTATTTGTAGGGATAGAATCTCTACTATATCTGCTGATATACAATGGAGATATGCTTTTGACCAAGCTCACCAAATGTTAGAATCCGTTGTAATTCTTCATGTAACTAAACAATATAAATTGAAAGAGAAACAATTTGAAAAGATTCTCGTTCATTTAAATTGTTCTTACATGATTTGGTCTAATATCTTTAAAAGTTATGGGATGGAAAGTAAGAAATACAGAAAACCTGAACATACTAAAAAGGCTCGTTTGACTTATCAAACAGCTCATAGATTATTAAATCAAATTGAAAAAGAATTACTTAACTATAAACAGGGTATTAACAAAAATAGATAACCATAACCAGAACTCATCTTATTCAGCAGTTCATGTTAGTAGTAACTAGAATAACAGTGATAATGCAGGTGTTTTCAACCAGAACTACAACAATTAGACTAACTCTAACTCTAACTATGGTTTTCAGACTAAACAGCAGTAATTAACTAAATTATTATATGTCATAGCGATTAATACTCTGGTCTTAGATTACTAAGCAAAGCATGCAAAACTTAATTCTTAACAATAATATCGAATCAAGTTTACTTAATGAGGCATTCTCCGAAGAATGCCTTTTTCTTTCTGCAAAGAAAGCATTCTTAGGTAAACTTAATAGACCTAGATTTTTTGAGTATTATTCAAAGTTAGGGGTTCATTTATATGATTTAAGACAGAGATTGTTAAAAGGTACTTATAAGCCCTTACCTACACGAGAGTTTGACCTTTGGTGCATATCAGGTCAAAAGATGCGACATATTAATGTTCCTGCCTTAGACGATTTAATAGTACAGCATAGCGTTTATTCTATCCTTTACAGAGAAATAGAGAGTAAGCTTATATTTGATAGTTATGGTTGTAGGAAGTATAAAGGTTGTCTTAAAGCTAGTGATAGATGTCAAGAGTTCTTAAGAAAGTCTCTAAATAATAGTTACTTCCTACAATTAGATATTAGAAAGTATTACTATAACATTGACCATCAAATTATTAAACAAGCTTTAATTTATTTAACTAATGACCCTACCTTTGTAAATTTCATTTCTTTACTCTTTCCTTTAAATCAAACAGCAGGAATGCATGTAGGTACTTTAATTGCTCAAGTAATGGGAATAGTTTATCTAAATTCTTTAGACCACTATATTAAAAGAGTTTTAAAGTGTAAGCACTATATAAGATACGTAGATGACTTGGTTATTATTGGTGAATCTAAAGAACGTTGTTGGGAATTAAAACACAACATAGAAAGTTACTTAAAAACTAATCTTAAGTTAGAACTAAGTAAGTTTAAAGTATCTCCCATTAAAAGAGGAATTAACTTTGTTGGATTTAAAACTTGGAAACATAAGCGTTATATAAGAAAAAGAAGCTTACATGTTTTTAATAGAGTTTTAAAAAAGAATAAAGTCTCTTCATTACAGTCTTGTTTAGCCCATTCTTTAAGAACTTCATCATATAGTAAATTAAAAGAAAAGGTTGAGAAAAAAGGTTATAAAATTAGTGGTTGCAAAGTGACACTATAGGTTATATACTAAAGCTATTATAATAACTATAGGAGAAAACTCTATGGGAAATTTCGCAAGTAAAGGCGTAGCTGGCACAGGCCTAGGTCTAGGCATTGCTGGTACTGCTTTAGGTTTATTAAATAATAATGGTTGTAATGGCGGCCTTTTAGGTGGCTTATTAGGTAATAACGGTAACTGTATGAATCGTTTTGGCTTTGGTGCAGAGTTACAGTATGTATCTCAATTACAAGCCGAGAATGCAATGCTTAAGTCAGAGAATTACTCTGATAAGGTTGCTAAGGAAGTCTATATGCAAACTCTTGTTGATAACCAAAAGTTACGACAAGATATTCGTGATGAGTTAGCATTACGTGAGCAGATTGCAGATGGTAAGATTGCTCAAGTAACATGTCAGGTAGCTAATAACTTTACTGCTACTAATGCTGCTTTAGCTTGCTTACAGAACACTGTAAATAACATTACACGTACTATTATTCCTAAGGATGCTATTTGTCCAGAAGTAATGCCTCGTTTTAATTCATGGACTGCTCCTACAGCAGAAGCACCAGCTTCTCAAGGTGTAGTTGTTACTCAAGGTAATAAGCAATAATGTATTACTCCAGTAAGTTAATCATTGATTCTGATACTATTCCTGTAGTAACTCATATGTTTCAAGGTAGAGGTAAGGATTTACCTCCAGAGGCTACTCCAGAAGATTATGAGAATCAACGTAAGTTAGAAGAGCAAATTACTTTCTTGGGTCAAGTAGATGGTATTAATTACCATTTTGTTCCTGATTCTTTAGAGTTAGTAGAGCAACCTAAGAAGGCAGAAGTTACTAAGTTAGCTACTCTTCCTCCTAATGTAGAAACTAAGTTACAATTAGATGGTGATTATGTTCAAGCATGTAGATTATTAGCTGCTGCTGAACAATTAAATAGAGCTAATGGTACTTATTACCAGTTAATTCAAGTAAGACAAGATATTACTGATTTAGCTGATGTTTTAGCTCAAATTTTAGAAATGTCGCCAACAGTAATAGCTAAAGATGTATCTCCAGCTTTAGAGACTTTAAAGCGTCTCAAGGAGCATGCTGATGCTACTTTTGCTAAGCTTTCTAAGGTAGGTCTCTAATGAAAGTCGCTATCAAAGATTTAAAACCTATTGTGTTAGAGTGGATAGAGAAAGTAGTATTACCTACTGCTTCTCCTATGCAAGTGTTTAGTATTTCATTTGCTATTGCTCAAATGGATAACCAAATACAGGAATATTTAGATAAAGCTAAGATATTTGCAGATAAAGATGGTAATTTAAATCTGAATGAAACAGCTCAAAATGCTAGAACAGCTTTAAAGAAAGCAGGAGGTAGTATTACTATTCCTTATTTAAATTGGGTCTTTGATAGTGATGATTTAGAATCATTAGTATCAATTGCTAAGGAGCATGCACATGATTGAAGAGTTAGAGAAAGCTAAGAAGATGGCACTAAATACCATTAATGAGTTATATGAAGATTACCCAGATGATGGTTTAGATTGTGATGATATTGATATTTTATTAGATGCTGTAAAGGTATTATGCCTTGTTAAGCAACATAATTAAAATAACCTCTTACGTTTAGTAAAGCCTTAGTATTTCTACTAAGGCTTTTTTATTTAATTCTTTTTAGTAATATCAGTGATATAAAAAGAATCAATACCAATAATAAAGTTAATACTTATCTCTTCCTTATCAATTGATTCCCATAAGTCAACATTACTATGTTGAGAGGTATAAGGAACCTTATATTGTAAATCAATACCATTAATCTTAGTTAAAGTAATGTATTGGTCTACATTAGGTAGATGATATCTCCAAGTATTATGTACTAGAAACTCTACAGGTACTACCCTATTTACTGGGTCTACTTCACCAAAAAAGTAAGATAAAGCAGGTTCAATGAATCTACAGTGAAGTATTCCACAACATTCAGTATCTTTTCTCTTATTATGCTTTATATCCATTATATATTCTCCTATTATGCGATATAATTCTATATGTATAGTCTATCAAAATTTATGGATAAATGTAGTTAATTATTACAAAGTATGCCATAACTTATAAATACCTTGAAAATGTAAAAATAGAGGAATTTATAAATGTTTCCAGAATGTATGACTATTTCTGTAATACTTATGGCACTACTTGCTTCATGTGGAGGATGTATAATTAAGTATGCAGAAATTTATAAAAATAAGTATACCTTTAAAATAGGGTTTTTAATTGTAGACTTAATTACAGCAGCATTATCAGGATTCTTTCTTACTTGGTTCTTATTAGACCATACAGACTTAAGAATCTCATATATAATGCTAATCTTAATTATTACTGGTTTCTTAGGAGCTAAAATGCTTGACATAGCTTCTTATATAATATATAAGAAATTAGGTATTCAAGTTAAATTTAATAATAAGGAAAAGGATAATGAAGTTTCAAAGTAGAGGTTTACGTAATAATAACCCTGGTAATATTCGTCATGGTGATAAATGGCAAGGTTTAGCAGAAGAGCAAACTGATAAGTCATTTTGTCAGTTTACTTCTATGGAATATGGTATCAGAGCTTTATTCAAGACTTTACAAACTTACCATAAGAAATTCAATATTGATTCTATTGAACACATTGTATCTCGATGGGCACCTACTAATGAGAATGATACAGAGGCATATATTAACTCTGTAGCAAACTATACTCATTTAAGTAGAAATGCTAAGCTATTCTTAAGCAAGAATAAGAATAAGTATCTTATTATTGCTAAGGCAATTGCTTACCAAGAGAATGGTAAGGAAGCTAAGCAAATTTCAGAAAAAGCTTGGAAAAAAGGTTTTGAGTTAGCATTTGATGCCTAGTAGTTTAAAGTTATTATTAAGTATTGGTTCTTTAGTATTTATTGTTTGGATTCAATATTTAGTAATAACTGGTGCATATGATGCAGGATATACAGCATATAAAGCTGAATATCAAAATAAACTCTTAGAGCAACAGTTACAGATTAAATCTAAAGAAAGAGCTTTTAATGAAAAAGTTGAAGCTCTTTCTGTTGAATTAGCAGAATTACGTCTTAAACATGAAAATACTATTAATAAGCTTAAGTCTGATTATGATAACGAGTTGCTCAAGTCTGAACAAAGAGCAAAGCTTTATTACAATTACTCCCAATCAAGTGAGACCAAGCAACGAAATCTTGCAGTCTACACAGCCAAACTCGATAGAAGTCTTACAGAGGGCAGAGAGTTGGTTAGACAGCTCACAGAAACTATTAGAGCTAGAGACGCTCAACTCAAAGCCCTAGGGATATATATAAAAGAGAATACTAATCTATATGAGTGATAAACTAACTAATTGGAATAATGAACCCTCTATATATGACTTAAAGAATGATTTTACTCTGGCTCAATCATTTCATGATGAGCAAGAGAATAAGATACATCATTGGAGAAATGTCATTAATGTAGAGGGAGAAGCTGCACCTAAGAAGATGGAGGGTAGGTCTTCCGTTCAACCTAGACTTATTAGAAGACAGGCTGAATGGAGATATTCTGCTCTTTCTGAACCTTTCCTTAATACCGATAAGATATTTAGAGTTCTTCCTCGTACTTTTGAAGACGAAGAAGCTGCAATGCAGAATGAAATTCTACTTAATTATCAATTCGATACTAAATTACATAAAGTTAAATTTATTGATGATGTAATACGTACTACAGTTAATGATGGTACCTGTATTATACGTACAGGATGGGATAGAGTAACTAAAACAGTAGAAAAGGAGGTACCAGTATATGAATACTATGAAGATAATTCTCCAGAGTATTTACAAGTTCTTCAACAAGCTCAAGCAATGTTTGAGCAAAATCCGAGAGAGTTTGAAGAACAAGTTCCCGAAGAAGTAAAACAAGCTTTAACATATCTAAATGAGACAGGCTTAACTACTAGAGTAGTTGTATCAGGTTTCCAGATAGTGGAAGATGAAGAGCTAGTTACTAATCAACCAGTAGCTGAAATTATTAATAATGCTAATGTTTATTTAGACCCTACATGTGATGGTAACATTGATAGGGCTATGTTTATTATTGTTAGTTTTGAAACTAATAAGGCCGAATTAGTAAAGCAAAACAGATATAAGAACCTAAACCAAGTTAATTGGGATAGTTCTTCATATGATGCTGATGGACAGCATGAAACAACTTCTGACACTAGTTTTAAGTTTAATGATACACCTAGAAAGAAAGTAGTTGCTTATGAGTATTGGGGTTATTACGATATTCATGGTACAGATGAATTAGTACCTATAGTAGCTACTTGGATAGGTGATACCATTATACGTATGGAAGAAAATCCATACCCAGACAGAAAATTACCTTTTATTTTCATTCCTTATTTACCTTTGGTTCGTTCTGCTTATGGCGAACCAGATGCTGCATTATTAGAGGATAATCAACGTATTATGGGTGCTCTTACTAGAGGTATGATTGACCTACTAGGTAAGAGTGCTAATGGCCAACAAGGTATGGCTAAAGGAATGCTAGATAGCATTAACCAACGTAAGTTTGATGCAGGAGATAATTATCAATTTAATCCTGGTTTCAATCCTCTACAATCCTACATAGAACATAAATACCCAGAAGTACCTCAATCAGCTTTCTTATTGCTACAGTTACAAAACCAAGAAGCAGAAGCTCTTACAGGTATTAAATCCTTTTCAGGAGGTATTTCAGGAGATGCATATGGACAGGTAGCAGCAGGTATTAGAGGAGCTCTAGATTCTGCTTCTAAGCGAGAGATGGCTATATTAAGACGTATTGCTAGAGGTATTTGTGAGGTAGGAGAGAAATTCATTGCAATGAATGGTGAATTTCTTTCTGATAAGGAAGTAGTAAGAATTACTAATAGAAAGTATATTCCTATAAATAGAGAAGATTTAAAAGGTAATTTCGATTTAAAAGTAGATATAGCTACTGCTGAAATGGATAATGCTAAAGCTCAAGATTTAGGCTTTATGCTTCAAACTATTGGTCCTAACCTAGACCCTACCTTAACTACTACTATCCTTGCTGAAATAGCTGAATTGAAGAGAATGCCTGCATTAGCAGAGAAGTTACGTAGATGGCAACCACAACCTGACCCAGCTGCGGAACAAATGAAACAACTTCAATTACAAGAGCAAGAACTTAAGAATCAAAAACTTCAATCAGAAGTTATGCTTAACCAATCTAAAGCACAAGATATTGATACGCAGTCTCAAATTAATGTTATGGATGCGCAGCAAGAATTTGATGGTACTAAGCATCAACGAGATATGGAAAAACAATCAGCACAAGCCGAAGCTAATAAGTCCCTTGAAGTTACTAAATCTTTATTAAAACCTATTAAAGAGGGTGAGAGTGCTCCAGATACACAAGCAGCTCTAGGATATAATTATCTTTCAAAGAGATATAATTTATGACCCAAGAAGAAAATGAATTAAGAGATAAGGTTGAATTAAGAGATAATCTTTTAAGACTTTATCAAAATAAAGAATTTCAACTAATAATTAAAAAAATGTATTTGGAAGAATATTGTGCAGATGCAATTAAGAAATCCACCTATCCTACACAAGATAGAGATTATCATATAGCTAGAGCACAAGCTGCTGGTTATTTAGAGCAATACCTTGATTTCATTGAATTACAAGGTAATCAAGCAGAAAAAGATTTAATTAACTATATTCAAGGAGAATAGCAATGTCTGATAATGTTTTAAACCTACCTGATGAAGAAGTCATGAATATGACTAATCCTCCAGAAGTAGAGGCTAAAACAGAGGAACAAGAACATAACGAAGATATTTCTACTAATGATGAACAAATTGTAGAAAATATCGATAATAATGATAATATTACTGAATTAGAGGGTAATGAAGAAAATAATGATGATTATCAAGATAATTCTTCTATTCCCGATAATAATTCAGAAATGGAAGAACAAGACGTAGATAATCCTAATTATGAGGATTTCTACAAAAAGGTAATGGCACCATTCAAAGCGAATGGTAAACAGTATAATTTAAAGAATGCTGATGAAGTAGTATCTTTAATGCAAAAAGGCGTTGATTATACTAAGAAGACACAAGACCTCTCTAAGTATAAGAAAGCCATTGCAATGTTAGAAAGAGCAGAACTTTTGGATGAAAACCAGATTTCATTCTTTATTGATTTAAAGTCTGGTAATAAGGAAGCTATTCGAAAGTTACTCAAAGACAAAGACTTAGATATTTTAGACCTTCCATCATATGATGATGAACCTATTAACTATGTAGAGGGTACTCATAATATATCCTCGGAAGAGTTAAACTTTAAAGAAGCAACTGAAGAGATTATTGAACAAAATAAAGGTCAAGAGTTCTTAGAAGACTTTAAGAATAAGTATGACAGTAACTCTCAAGCATTGTTATATAGGAATCCTCAATTAATGAAAGCAATCTTTGTTCAGAAACAGAATGGTATTTATGACAAGATTGTTACTGAAATGGAAAGACAAAAAGTATTAGGTATGTTGCCATCTGATGCACCTTTCTTACAAGCATACAAATATATAGGTGAAAGTGTTTTAGGATTAGGAAACGGAGCTAATAGCAGGAATGGTTCTTATCCTCAACCTTTAGCACGAAGATCTGCCAATACCTACAATAGACTTAACAACTCACAAAGAGCTAAATCTGCTGGAATTACTAGAACATCTCAAAGCACAGTAAATTCTAATGTTAATTATTTAAAGATGTCTGATGATGATTTTTTAAAGCAGTTTAGTATATAGAATATACAGGTGATATAAATGGCTTTTGAAAAAGGACTAAACTATAATAACCCAAATGATAATCCAAGTACCATCGATGCAGGTGGTAAATCTTCTCAGATGAATACTTTCTTCTTTTATAAGAAAGCAATCATTGAAGCAAGAAAGGAACAATATTTTATTCCACTAGCATCTTCTATTAATATGCCTAAGAATATGGGTCAAAAGATTAAGGTATATGAGTATATTCCTTTATTAGATGACCGTAATAAGAATGACCAAGGTATTGATGCTAGTGGTGCAGTAATAGCAAATGGTAACTTATATGGCTCATCTAAGGATATTGGAACTATTACTTCTAAGTTACCTACCTTAACTGAAAATGGTGGTAGAGTTAATCGTGTAGGCTTTACTCGTATTACTAGAGAGGGTTCTATTCAGGATTTAGGTTTCTTCTATGAGTACAGTGAGGATGCATTACAGTTTGATTCTGATGCAGAGTTACTCTCTCATTTAGATAGAGAGCTCCTTAATGGTGCTGCTCAGTTAGTAGAAGCTATTTTACAGAAAGACTTAATTAATGCTGCGGGTGTTACTGTATTCCCTGGTGCTGCTACTGATATTGCAGAGGTTACTGCCGAGGGTGCTACCCCAGATGAATTAGATTATAAGACCTTAATGAGAGCTGACCAAATCTTAACTGACAATCGTTGCCCTAAGAATACTAAGGTTATTACTGGTTCTCGCTTTATTGATACCAAGACCTTACCATCTTGTCGTATTGCTTATGTAGGTTCAGAGATGGTACCTACTTTAAAGAGTATGGAAGACTTATTTGGTAATAAAGCATTTATTGAAGTACAGCACTATGCAGATGCTACCACTCCTTTAAATGGTGAAATTGGCTCTATTGATAATATTCGTTTTATTCAAGTACCTGAAATGCAACATATGGCAGGTCAAGGTGCTACTGTAGCTGCTAACCCAGGTTATAGAGAGACTGGTGGTAAGTATGACGTACATCCTATCTTAATTGTAGGTGATGATTCATTCTCTACTATTGGTTTCCAAACTGACGGTTCTAAGCTTAACTTTAAGATTATTAATCGTAAGCCTGGTGAGTCTACTGCTGATAGAAATGACCCATATGGTAAGACTGGTTTCAGTTCTATTCAGTTTTGGTATGGTTTTATTTGTAAGAGACCAGAGCGTATCTTAGTTATTTGGTCTGTTGCACGAGTATAATAGGAGTTATTTAAAATGGCATGTAAAGGTAAAGGCAAGAAGCCTCCAAAGAAGTAATTTAACTAAATATAACTAATTACGGAGCATTAGTAATGATAACAGCACAAGATAGAGAAGAACGTAAGATTCTTAGACAGCGTTTAGCTACAATGGGAATTTCTTCATCACCTAACGCTAACTTAGAAACTTTACGTAAGAAGTTCAGTGAGGCTTGTTCCGAGAACAATACCTCTAGTGATTTAGATGGTAATTCTGAAAAGTCTTCTGGAAATACTACTGTAGAATCTGCTGCAACTATTGCAGAGCGTACTAGAAAGGAAGCTACAAAGCTTATTAGAGTACGTATTAGAAACTTAAACCCATACAAGCAAGATTTACATGGTGAAATCTTTACTGTAGCTAATAATGTAATGGGTAAAGTATCAAAGTATATTCCTTATGATGAAGCAGGAGAATCTTATCATATTCCTAATTGTTTCCTTAATATGCTTAAGTCTAAGAAATTCGTTTCATTTAAGAAGACTAAAGACCCTGTTACAGGTAAGAGTACAGTAGCTCAATTCTGGTCTCCAGAGTTCTCTATCGAAGTCTTACCTCAACTAACAAAGGAAGAATTAGAGGAATTAGCTTTAAAGCAAGAAGCAGCACGTAAAGCTGAAATCTTTTAGTTAATTAATAACTAATACCTTAAAATAGTCTTATATAATACTATATAAGACTATTTTTTTTTATAAGGACAGAATATGACACAACAGTTACAAAAACCTGATTTTACTGGTGATTGGATTAATACCCAAGATTATGAGGGTGATAAGCTAGCATCACAGTTAGAATGGAACTTATCTAAAGGAATTGACTTTTCTATTCCAGATGTAGACTGGGATTCATTAATGTACCAAATTCCAGAGGATTTAATTGAAGCTCTCCATAATAAACCTAAACCTCTTACTATAGAAGATATTACTGTTCGTGAGTATGGTGGTACAGGTATCTTTGATGCTTTTATGGAATCACTACATAATCACTTACAAGTAGAATATGAAGCAGGAAGAATTACAGGTGCTACTTATGCAACTACTTGGACACAGTTAACAGGATTAGCACTACAACAAGCAATTGCATTTGCTGTACAGAAAGATAAAGCATATTGGGATGTATTGTTAGCTAATATCCAGGCATTAACAGGATTAATTAACTTAGCTACTGCTAGAGTACAGTTAGCTGTAGCACAAGCACAAGTACATATTAATAGAGCTAATTATTGCTTAACTAAGTTAAAGCTTGCATCAGAAGATGCTAATTTCTCTTATAACATTGAGAACATGGAAGCTGCTAGAGCACAGACTAGTGATAGTAGACTTACTGATAATGCTACCATTAGAGGTGCTGTAGGTAAGCAAAAAGAGCTTATTGATGAACAAATGGTCTCATTTAAACGTAATGCAGAAACCAAATTAGCAGAACTGTATGTTAATACTTGGATTACTCAAAAGACTACTGATGAGGGTTTAGCAGCACCAACAGAGCTTCAAAATAGTGGAGTAGATAGAGTACTCTCTAAATTACGTTCTAATGTGGATTTATAGTTATGGGTTCAAAGACTTATACTTCTGCTTCCATAAGTAATCTTAATACTAAAGGTAAAGAATTTAGGTATGAAAGATTAGCTATGTTAGAAGCAGCATGTTCTACTTGGCAGCACCCACAATATGGTTTACATCTACAGAAAACACAGTTAGGAGGACAAGGTGTAGGTTTTAGAAATTGGGTGCATTGGTCAAGAGAGTACAAATACTCTAACTATAAAGAGAGTAGTTTAAAGAAATATGATAAGACCTACAATGAGTTAATTAAGTTCTATGAACCTCAAGTATCCTCTTCTATAGAGTTATCAGAAGAACAATTAAATAACTTTGCTCAAAATACTCTTAAGTTACCTACAGGAGTAGAAGAATTATCTAATGGAACTGTTACTGTAGTAGGAGTTCAAGGAGAAGAACTAAAAGAAGTTACTATTACAGGTAGAGTAAAGATAGACCATAGATTTATGGTTATTAACTCTTATTCTGGTGCTTATGATTCAGTTAATTTAGGTGAAGCATATATTTGGAAGAATTATACTAAGTACTTAAAAGATAGTAAGTATTTACAGAGATATGTGTTATCAGAGGGAGAAAAGAAAGCATATAACGTTATTCCTGGTGATAACTATTCTCCCGAAGAAGAAACAGCTTCTACCTATATTAATGCAGGTAAACACGAAGATATTTGGTTACAATTAGGATATGAGTATGAAGAGCCTCATACTGATGAAAATGATGAAGAAGTAATAGAATTAGTATTTAATTCAGAAGAGAATACTTATATCCCTATTTCAACAGAAATACCTAAGTATAAGTTTTATTTTGCTATTTGGGGGTATTCTTATGATTTAATTGAATTAGATGCTTTACAGTATGAAATAACCGAAGATGGGTATCTTAAGTTAGATGGAACAGGTAATCCTATTAAAAAACCTGAAATACCTACTCCTCCTGATGAAGAGCCTAAAATAGAGTGGAAACAACTAAAAACTCCTTTTAAGTTCGAATATGAAGATTGGGAGAAAACAGTACAAGAAGAGTTTGATACTTCTGTTGTTCCTACTTCTATTAAAGGATTTGGTTATATAGATAGTTTAGAGAATGCAGCAGCAGACCCTAATATAGGTAGTTCTATTAATACTGATATGCAGAATTTAGAATCCTATATGGTACCAATGGTATGTTTTAAGAATAATAAAACATGGATAGATGATAAATATGGTGATTGGTGGGATATAAATGCGAAAGCTTGTAAGAAGCTTACTAAAGATTCTGGTTACTACGCTACTATGTTTGATGAACTCCAGAAACAAATATCTCAAGGTGATGTAGCATATGTTTATATTATCTATGGTTTGCCTTGTAATTATGCTCAAACACACTATGGTAACCACTATGCTCTACAATTCTTTAAACAATTAACTATTCCTAATTGGAATAAATATAAACATGGGGATACAGCTGATGTTAAAGGTAAAGGAGTACACTATAGATATGGTTCTAATACCTTTAACTGTCACTTTAGTTTCTCTATAGGTGATACTCATTATAGGTGTGGTAGAGGTAAATGTCCTGCTGCTAAATCAGATAATGTTAGGCCTGGAGATGGAAAGGTAACAGACTTTAATGGAGTTACTTTCTGGGTACAACATCAAACTGATTCATGGGAAATGATAACTATTAGTGATTATTCTTCTTGGTTTGATTGGATTAAGAATGGTAAAGGAGCTGGTACTGGTGGAGCTGATTGGTTTCTTCCTATATGGAAAAAAGAGAATGTAGAAAGACAGTTCTCTGGTTGTATTATTCCTTTAATGTGGTCTGTAGGAAAGAATATTCCATTTATTGATTGGACTAATTTAATGCAGTTCTGTCCTAATGTAGCAGCTACTGCTTATAAAGTAGTTAAAACTAAGTGGTATCAAACAGGCTTATTTAAAATTATCCTTAATATCATTATTATTGTAGTAGTAGTCATTATTTCAATCTTTTCTGCTGGTACTGCATCAGGCCCAGCAGCAGTAGCTGGAGCAGCTATTGCAGGCGCTATAGGAGGTTCTACTGTATTTTGGACAGCTGTAGTAGCTGTTGCTATGTCAATTGCTGTTTCTGTAGCTGTAAATGCCATAATTACTCCTTTATTAAAAGAAGTATTTGGTGAAGTTATAGGTTCAGTATTAGGAGCACTAGTAACTATGGTTGTCTCTATGTACTGTATTACTGGTACGTTTGATACTTCGGCTATATTAAAAGAATTATGTAATCCTGTTACTTGGCTTAGTATGGCTAATGCTGCTCTTAATGGTATGAATGAAATCATCCAAAAGAAAATAAAAGGGGTACAACAATCTGCTAATGCTTTTAGAGAAAGAGCAGAAGAAAAGCATGAAGAGATACTAGAAGCAGAATCAGAGTTAGGATTAAGAAATACTTGGGCATTGCAACGTATATACGGTGCAGCTACAGGTAATGCTTTAGATAATTGTGAGGTAGGTTCTCCTGATAACTTCTTAGCACGTACTTTATATAATTGGATAGATTCTATGAATAATGCTATTTATACTTTAGAAAACTACCCACAATTAGATATAGATAACCACACTATACCTGCAATCTCCTTTGGAGGAGGTTCAGGTAATAATGGCTTAGGCCAAACAGTATAGGTAAATAAAATGAATAATAATAGTTTTTTTTCTTATTGGGATTCTCTTTGGAGCAATCCAATGCAAACATATAATTATAACTACTTAACTGACCAACAGAATCTATTAACAAACCAAATTAAGGATTTTAATACTAAAGGTTTGGATGTTACTGGTCTTGAATCTCAAATGAATAATGTATCAGCTAATTTAGCTAATTTAGATGAATTAGCTAAGTTTACAGGAATGAAAGCATCTGAAATGTCTCCTGCTCAAGCAATGATGGCACAACAAGCATTAGATGCTAATTCTGGTTTAACTGGCTTTGTTAATAATAACTTTGGTGGTTGGGGTAATGTAGTAAATGGTTTAGGTGAGCTTGCTAACTTATTCTCTGGTATCCAGTCTTTTAATTTAGCTAAAGACCAGTTAGCCCTACAAAAGGATGCTTTTAACTATAATAGAGCACTTACTACTAGAAATCTCAATGACCAAGCTAAACAGGTTAATGATAGACGTTGGGATATATTACGTACCAGAGGTTTATCAGAGAGTGGTAATGCTAATGCATATAGACAACAGTATGAAGATAGAAAGTTAGATGAAAACTTTAGAGGATAATATATGGCTGATTTAAAATGGTCTCCTATACAGTCTCAAGTACCTAATTATGCTGATGCAGGTAATTTAGCTATAAATACCGTTCTTAATTTAGGTAATGCATTTAGAGATACTGGAAAGAACTTTTCAGATATGATGTCTGAAAATGCAGCTAGAAGTGCCTTACAGTACTTAGCTTCTAGCTATGACCCTAATGATATGCAATCTATCAATAAAGCTATGCCTTTAGCTTTAATGGGTAATCCTAATATGAGCAGTGATATGCTCAAACAACTTACAGGAGAGTACAGAACTACTGTAAATAAACAATTAGATTTAGATAATCTATCTATAGCTAAAGAAAGGGCTAAAGAAGCACAAAACCTTGTAGATATGGCATTAGCTAATGCAGATGTTAATGGTACTAGAGCTGCTAATAAAGCTTTAAATGCTCTCAATGTTAGAGCAGATGCACGTACCTTTGGTGATGTAGACCCATTACTTAATTCTCAAGCTACTAGAGCTAATTTAGCTGCTGATACTGCTTTAAAGAAAGCAGCACAAAATGAGATGCTTAGAGAAAGACAATTATCAGGTCTTGCTTATACATTTGGTGAAGCATTGGCTAAAGCAATGCCTGCTGATTATAACCCTAATTCTATTGAAGATAGAAGAACCCTACAAGAAATGATTACTGCCCTTGAGGGTAATGCAGCAGATATTAAGGGTATTACTAAAGAAGATATCTATAATGCAAGAAAAAAAGGTGAACAAGTATTTAATGAATTAAGAGCAGCTGGAGTAGTACCAGATACTCCATTCCCTCGACAGGGTACTTTAAATGCTTCTATTATTAACCCGACTACTTTAGAGGAAACTGACCTTAACTGGAATTATAATTTAGACCCTATTCTTAATATACCTTTGGATATTACACAGACTAATGCTCAAACTGCAAATCAAATAGTTGATTCTTCTTTACCTGATTCTGCTAAGAGTGGTGCACCTCAAAATGTTACTATTAATGCTCCAAGTGGTAGAAATGCTGTTAATGCTGCTAGAGTTCCTTCTAAGCAGGAAAGAGAAGCTATGGCAGCAGATTTGGAAAAAAATTTACTCCCAGATTTTGCAGCAAATGGGACAATGGCAGGTATTAATAATGGTGTACCTAATATGGGTCAATTTGCTTCACAAATGGCTAATGAAGATTTAAAGAAAACTATTAGTGATTTAAGGTCTGATAAGCCTTGGGAAGAAATTGTAGGTACAAGTCAAAATGTATCTAATCTTGCTAAATCTACTACTAATATTGATTTTCAAGCTAGAGAGCAAGATAGACAAAAAGGTCTTGCTATTGTTAATAGTGTAACTGCTTTAGGAAATGCTTTACAGGATAACTCTCTATCCTCAACAAAAGAAGTTGAACTTAAGAATGCTTATGATTCTCTTAGTGTTGACTATGCTAATATAACAGCAGATGCTCATAGCTATATAGCAAAAGACTTCCATATACCTGTTGATTCAGCTCATGTTCCTATGGTTTCTGATGCTATCGCTGATACAGTAGGAGCTATGTACGGTATTAAACCAACTACATTTACAGCTACTTCTTTAGGTATTAAGGGTTCAGATGGTAAAACATTAACTAAAGAAGAATTATTAGGTATGAATAGTGATGATTTATTCAATGCGTATGCTAATAAGAGAGATTGGTCTGATGATGAAAGAGATAAAGCTAAGGAAGAATACGTAAAGGGAACAAAGAAGATATATGACCGTCTTAATACTAAAGTAGACCCTGCTACTGCTATGTCTACTGCTAGTTTATTAGCATTAACTGTTGTAGATGCTGCTAATGAATTTAATACCTCTTGGCTTACAAAATTAGGGTCAAAAGAAGATTTTAGGTCTAATTATACTGCGAAAGTAATTGATAAAATAGACCAAGAGCTTGGAAAGGGTACTAAATCTAAGATGGTTAAAGTATTAATGACCCAAAGAGAACAAAAGCAAAATTTAGATAAGATATCTGCAGCAATTCAAAGTGTTATTGTTACTAATAACCAATTAATAGAAATTGGTAAGAGAGCAGCTAAAGGTAAAGCTACTGTTGGTGATGTAGTTCGCATTAAGCACTTAAAAGAAACAAGAGATACTGCACAATCAGCAGGTATGACTTCATTAAAACAATTTACTGCTAACTTAGCTCAAAAGAAATAAGGATTATTAAATGAGTGATTTAGATACTATTAATGCTATTTTAACTAATGCTTTAGGTGGTGGTGTTTCTCCTGAACCACAACCTAATATATCTAATGACCCAGCAGCGTATATGTCTTCTAAACAAGGTTATTTAGATGCTGCACAGAGTGATATATTAGATTTAGATGAACAAGCTCTATTTGATGAACAGAATAATGCTGCTATGTCTTTATTAGATATGGCTATAGCTGGTCAAGGTGCTCGTAGTTATATGGAAGATGCTGCTGCAATGGATAAAGCAGGAGTACCAGAATATACTCAAGCATTCTTAGGAGGTGCAGCAGAGGGCGCAGTATCTACTGCGTTAGCTCCAGCAGTATTATCTACTGGTGCTGCTTTAGATTATGCCTATGCTAGAAATAATAGATTACGTGAAAGAGCTGGAGCACCTACAGTAGCTCATAACTACTTAGGAGAGTTTGCTGCTAAGTCTAATGCATTAGCTAAAGGTGCAGGTGATTTCTTTAGGTCTGATGCACAAATACAATATGCTAAAGCAGACCAAGCTAAGAGAGCTATTAGAAGAAATCATAATGATGCACAATATAAAAGAGACTTAGCAAATGGTATGGGAGAGGGAGAAGCAAGTACTAGAGATTTCCTTAGAAGTGCTTGGACAGGTGTAGAAAACTTCTTTGACACTCCTACCAGTTTTGTTGATACTACAGGCCAATTAGTTGGTGAATTAGGTGTTCAAGGATTAGGCATTAAGGGCATAAATAAGCTCACTGGAATAGGTACCTCTAGACTAGGTAGGGCTGCAACTCAAGGTACTGCAACTGTAACTACAGAAGCTGTAAGCGGTATTGGTGATGCAGCAGAAGCTATTGATAAGATGTCAGATAAGGAACTCTTAAATAAGTCTCCAGAGTTCCAAGAACTTTATGCTGATAACTTAGCTCAAGGTAAGTCTTATGAACAAGCTATTAAAGATGCTCGTACTGAATTAAAGAGACAAGCATCTGTTACAGAAGCTATTGGTTCAGGTTTATCTGCATTAGTTGGTGCTAAGTTTGCTAAGCCTTTAGATAAGATTATTCCTACAGGTGCAGGTAGTGCTACTAAGGGTCTTCTTAAAGATATGTCTAGTGAGGGTCTTGAAGAGGCTATTACAGGCTTTGGTCAAGGCTTATCTTCTAATATTGCTGCAAGACAAACTTATAACCCAGAACAAAGATTATTAGAGAATGTAGGTGAACAAGTTACAGAGGGTGCTCTTGCTGGTGCTACTGGTAGTGGTGTATTAAGAACTCCTGGCGCTCTTGTACAAGGTCATGACAATCTGCGCAGAGAAGCTGCTCAAAAAGAAGCACATGCTCTTTTAACTTACAAAGCTAATAATGAAGAAGCACATAATATGCTTAAAGCAGCCAAAGAAGAAACTAAAGCTAGAGTTGAAAGTCCTACTGCTAAAGTTAATGAGCAAGCAGAGCCTATTCCTACAGCATCAGAAAGTGACCCAGATGTTGTAGAGAATGTTCCATATAAGGAGATAATTACTGATGATGGTGGTAAAGAAATTAAGTATGATGACCCATCAATTGATGACCCACTTATTATCACAGAGCAACAAAAAGCTGATTATAATTTAGAGGCAACAGATGATGCTCTTAACTTGCTTAATGCAATGGAAGAGAAAAGAAAAAAGTTAGAACAAACTGACCCTCAAGCAGCACTTAAAATAGCTCAAGATGCTATAACTGTTTATGATAATTTAAAGAAAAATATGCAGCTTCGTCAAAAGTATGCACAGGATATCGTACGTAATGGTAAAGGAGATAGAAATTATTCCTCTACAGATTATGTAATCATGAGTGGCAATGAAGCTTTAAATGAGGAAGAGCATAACATAAGAGTAGATAATCCTAAAGATGATGCTCATCTTCAAAATGTCTATAACCTTTTTAAAGATATTCATGCTTTATATAAATCTCATAAAGCACTTGTAGCTAAAATTAATACTCCTGAACAAGCAGAAGAAAGCGATAGTAATTTAGCAGCATTTACCTTTAATATGGCTAATGGAGATGTTGATACTAATACACCCCAATTAAAAGCATTAGCTTCTCGTATTCAGAAAAAATCTAATAGAACAGCTCAAGAAGAAGCTTTCTTAAAGGTTTATAACATTCTTGACCATGCTAGAGGTAAGATTTACGACTTAACTAAGGATAAAGATAAAGTCTCTAGAAATGTCCTTACTGAATCAAAAGGAAATAAAACTTCCTTAAATGATTACATTGCTTCTATAAATAGAGCTATTGCTAATAATGATACTGAAACAGCAGTAAAAGAGTTGAACAGACTTCGAAACTTTGCTCAAACACGTATTAATAAAGTAAGAGCACTACAAGAGGCCCTTGTTAATAATGATGGCGGTAATGTAAAGTTTACTTCTGTAAATGGTACAAATCAGAAAGAATTTGAGCAATCTACTTATTTAGGTAGTTTCAAATTATTAGATTCTATTCAGACAGAACAAGAAGCTGCTGTAGATATCTTTAACAATATTGCTAATATTCTTAAAGCAGATTCAAAACTAGCTTCAAATATTCCTAGCAGTTCTTTACAAAATCTTAGTGCAGTCTCTAAATTAAAGAATGAAGCAGAATTAAAAGATATCTTTGCTAAAACTCATTTTAGTAAAGGTACAAATAATAATTCTGAATCTGAACCAAAAAAGATTGAGGTTAAAGAAGAGAAAAAGACTAATGCAGAAAAAGCTAAGGATATAGTTGATAAAACATTAACTCCTAATAAAGTTGAATATGATTCAAATGAATCTACTTTAGAACCATCTCAAGAGACTAAGGTAGAATCTGCTCCATCTACAGAGTTATCTGTTGAAGAATTAATGCCTAATATTTCAGACGAAACTGAATCTAAAGATAGTAATAAGAGTGAGCCTACTTTAGATAAGGAAGAATCTTCTAAAGAAGTAGCTCCATCTTTAGGAACTGAATCTAAAGAACAGGCTAAAGCTAAAGATAGTTCTGATTCAAATAAAGAGTTATCTGTTGAGGAATTAGTACCAAATATTTCGGATGAAACTAATGAGGATAAGTCTGATACTGTTTCTACAGAATCTAAACCTGCTCCTACAAAGAGTGAAAAGAAAGAAGAAGTAGAATCAGAAAAAGAAGAACCTCAAGTTGATAACACATCTTATGATTCTATTGATGAAAGTCCTAACTACTACTTTAAAGCTAAACCTTCTGCTAAGGTTGGAAATGGTAATACAGTAACTTCTGCTGTTGCTGCAAATATGAAAGAAACTTCTATAGTACCAACAGAGCAGAGATTTATTGTTTACAATAACTTTGTACAAACTATTCGAAATATTATCTTTAAATCTCGTAAGAGTAAAGACAAAGAAGAAGCATCTAAAGATGTTGCTATTCGTATTGATGAATTTAAAGATAAAGTAATAGAAAAGATTAGTGAAAAAGAAATTTCTAAGGAAGACTTAGAGAAAAATCTTACTATTCTTACTAATTTTTCTGATTCTATAAAAAAATTCTTTAATGATCTTTTAGATGAAACTAACCAAGGAAAGGGTAAAGTATCCCTTAATCTTGCCTCTTGGATTAGAGAGAACACTAGAGATGGAGAAAGTGCTGCTTATCTTATCTTTGGCTTTAAAAAGGATGGAGAGGGTAAAATTGATTGGTCTACTTTTAATAGGGATAGATTAGTTGGCGTAGGTACTCAATTTAACTCTGATAATAAATTAGAGTTTAATCCAGAGCTTTTAGATGCAATAGCTCCTGCTACTCTAGCAACTCTACAGTTAATAGAGAAACGTCTTACATTTAGAGGTTATGATGAAATTGTAAAAGAACTAGGGGAAAATAAAATACCAGCTACTGCTATTAAAAAACTAGACCAGAGAGAAAGGATTCTTATGGCCTCTGGTATTCCTTTAGATACTGTAGTAGACCAAATAAGAAGACAACTTCTAAATGTATTACGAGTACAAGGTAATCCTAATGTATCACTTTCTTTTGATGCAAATGTTATAGCTACTGTTTTTGCACAAATAGCAGTTAGATACTTAATTTCCGAGGGAAAACTTGATTACGATACAATTTATTTTGACCCTGATGGAAATAAGTATACACACGACCAGTATATTAATATTAAGAGTAAGGGCATTAAAGATAAAGATGGTAAGGACTTAGTATTAATGCCATTCTCTTATGCTGTTCCTACTACTGTTTATGACGGAGTTACTCTAAATAAACAAAAGATTGAAGTAAAAGGACATGAATTTAATTCTAGAGCTTTTGAAAGAGAATTTGAAAATCTATTTAATATTGATAGACCTAAGGATGTTTATTATAGATTAGAGGATATACCTCCAACTCCAGAGAATAAATTAAGGTCTAGTGCTAAGCATACAGAGGCAGAAAAAACAGCTATTGCTAATCGAGAAAAGACCCCTTATATGTTAGATAAGGATTATCATGAAATTCTTGAGGGTATTGGTGAAAAGGGTGTATTAAAGATTGCCTCTTTAGATGTAGACCCAGATAATGGAGACTTTAATGAGACTGACGCTGCCTCTGTTAAAAGTAGAATTATGTCTACAAAGAGAGAGTTAGCTCTTGGTTTAGAGAGAGCTAAGATAGCTTCTGAAATAAATCCAGATAATCCTACCATTTATCAAGCAAGTGTTATGAATAAATCAGGTAGAAATCAAGAGTTAACACCTTATGGCTCTCAAGCTTCCAAGCTATTTAGATATCTTTTCTCTCATGTAAAGTCTCCTATTGACCCTAATAATCCAGAGCAGTCTATAGGCTTTAAGAGAGCAGTATTACAAGCCTTTGGTCTAAAGATTAAGAGAATAAGTGACAAAGATGTAAATAAAACTTTTGCTGCTTTACAAGTTAAACTTATTACTAAGTACCCTGATAGAGACCTTATTCAGGAAATGAAATCTAATCCTGATTTAGTTAAAGAACTCTATGAGGTATTTGGAGATGCTTTAAAAGGTGAGAAAGAGAATCCTTGGTTAGCTCTATCTGCAATTATTAATACAATCCGTTATATGGAAGCTTTTAAAAATGAAACATCATTTGAGAATACTCTTCCTTTAGAATTTGATGGTTCTTGTAATGGTTTTGCTAATAGCCATATGAAACTAGCAGTAGGTGACAGTATTACTTCTAAGAGTATTTCTGCGATGGACAAGAGTAATATGTATTTTGGCCATGAGGATGAAGATTCTGTAGATGCTTATAAGACTTTAAAAGAAGATAACTACACCAGTAATGCAGAGGGTACTCAAGAGAATATTCAAAATAGATTAAGTGACCTTAAAAAATTAAAGTCTGATGGTAAGCTTGTTCCTGTAACAATAAATGAAGCAGGAGTTATAAGACAAGTAGATGAGTTGGATATAGCTGTATCTACCCTTTCATTTATTGGTGCTATTATGGGTAATTTAGTAAAAGTAAATTATCAAGCACTGTTAACAGCAGGTCAAAAGGGTGTATCAGATTTAATCCGTATTGCTCGTATTATAGTTAAATTCCCTACTACTCGTAATAACTATGGTCAAGGTAAACCAGCAGCTGTAGAATCAGCTATTAACGATTTATCTGATGAATTAAGTAAGAAATTAACTAATATTGTTCAAAATAAAAATGTACCTCCATGTGAATCTTTCTACAAAGAAGAGATTGAATCAGGAGAAATGACTAAAGAACAAGCATTACAATCTTTTAATGCTTTTGTACTTAATTATCAAAGACTTAATAGTTTAAAGGCCCATACAGAAACTAAAGAGGGTGCTGATGGAGAAGAGATAGAGTATAGAGTTGTAACTCTTAATACAAAAAAATACCCTAAAGGAGCAGGATTACTTCGTTTTTTCTCTCCAGGTGAGTTAGCAACAGAAAAAGATATAGAAAACTTTAAGACGTTCCAATTACAGCTTGGAGATACTATTAATGAGATTTTTAAACAAAATCTTGCTGAATACTTTGTAAATCCTATGTATGATGCAATTCAAGCATCTAAGAGTGAAGCTTATAGTGATTTCTCTAATAAATTAGCTTCTATCTCTGCTTCTATGGCTGATAATAAGAGAGATTATATTATTGCTAAACTAAATGAGGCAGTTAATAGAGAACCTGTAGGTATATTACCATCTCCTGCTGAACTTGAATTACTCATAGAAGAAGCAAATAAACTATTCCCTACTGAAATTGAAACTGTTTCTATGCGTATTGATACAGCAGGTGATGCTAATGCGTACCAAGATGATTATTATGTTGAAAGTAAAGCGATTAATAATCTTAAAGTAAAAAGCCCTATTAAAGCTTTAGATGGAAGAAGTGTACGTGCTAAATTTAAGACTTCTTTAGGAATTAGATTACCTAAGGGTAATGGTATTGCTCCTGTAGCTCTTCTTACTATTGCTACTGGTGATGGTACTATGCAGACAATTCTATTTAATTATGCTGATAACCATATTAGTAATGTAGATAGATATGATGGTGTAGATACTGACCCAGCCTTATACCATAGTAATGCTGAATTAATTAATAGAGCTTCTTATGATGTATTAAAAGAACTCCCAACTAAGAGCTTTTTAGCTAATGTCAGAACTTATTATGCAACTTCACAAGCTTTTATTAATTCAGGTGACCCTATTAAGTTTAATATTATAGTTAACAACTTAATAGCAAATGATAAAGAATTTGAGGAGGCATACAAGCTTAAGTATCCATCTGGAAATACAGATGATACTAAGCAAGCTTTACCTGTACTCTCTAAAAGAGATATGGAGATAAGAGGTAGATTTGTATTAAATTATATGTACGAGAACTATGTACAGGCAGCAGAAGCCTATCATAGAAATGCTGTTATTGATACTATTACTCTCTTATCTTTACCTACTTCTATGCATCATATGTCTTCTGGCCCAGAGGGTTACAATGTAAAAGACCCAAGAGATACATTTAGTTTGCCTCCTGGTTTAACTATGGCTCAAAAAGAGAAATATGTTGAAGAAGAGGCTAATAGAAGAAGAGCTATTATTGCTGAACATGCAGATGAATTAGTAAAAGCTTATGATGAAAGAGGTGAATTAATTGTACCTCCAGAAGTATATGAGAATATACCTAAGATTCATGCACCTGAACCTGTACATAATCCTGAACAGCTTACTGAACAAGATGAATATATTAATAAGATATTGGATGGTTCAGCTAAGGATGTAGAAGAAGAAGATGTTGTTGAGACTAACAAGGAAGAAAAAGAAGCTCCTACAGTAGAAGTTGATACAGAAATTAAGAAGCTCATTGATGATGTTGCTAGTAAGGATATTACTGTTGCTGAAGAAAAGCTTACTGATTCAGAAAAAGAACGTAAGCAAGAAGAAGCAGTAATCCAAGAAGCTAATGTTAAAGAAATGCCTCTAGTAAATGAAGTAAAAACTACTAATAATACTGGTGAGAGTAAGCCAGTTATTGGTGCTAAAGAGCTTGTTTCTGCTAAATCTGAAACATATGAAAGAGAAGTACCTAATACTACTTCTGATAGAGCTGTATCTAACACAGCTCCTTTAGGTGAAGCTCCTAAAAGGGAGACTACTACTGTACAACCTGAAAATAAGATTACTAGTAGAGTAAGTACAGGTAGACTTTCTCCACTACTTCAAGTTTCTATTCAAAAGTACACAGGTATTCTAGAAAAGAGTTTTCCAGAATTAGCTCCTATATTTAAAAGCTTTTTCACTAAATTTGTTAATGAGAATATTGCTGATGATTTAAAAGTAGTTGTTTTTGATGATATAAGTCAGTGTCCTCCAATAGTACAAGAAACTATTAAAAAGACTAATGGTGAAACTACTCCTGGTCTCTATATTTCTACATTAAATGCTATTTATATAAATGAGGGTTTAATTAGAAGTCAAGAACCTTCTAAGGAAAAAGCTGATAATAAAGTACATGCTGCAATAATACATGAACTACTTCATTCAGTTATTTCATATAAGTTTGATTATGTAAGTACTCATGCAGACCATCCTGCTTATAAGGACTTTGATGAGTTATATAGATTAGTAAGAAGTTTTGAAAAGGAGATTAAGAAGAATCCTGCAAAATATAAACTAAACTCTGAAACTATAGCTTTCTTAGATGAAAACATCTTTAATTTAGAAAGTAAGTCAGATGTAGTAAATGAGTTTGTTTCTTACTTATTTAATAATTTTTACTTATTACGTGCAGCCAATATGGCTGAACATAAGAGTAAATCGTTCTTTAGTAGATTTAAGGCTATTTTAAAGAAAATATTTAACATTAGTAATGAAGAGCAGTTTAAAGTATTCTCTACTACTCTTGGTAGAGCTCTTACACTGTATACTTCTATAAGTACTAAAATTAGTAATGAAGATGCTTCTTTTAAGGAATACACAGATAATAATAAACTATCAGGTTCCTTTAAAAATTTACTCTTTGATTTATCGGATGAAAAAATAAAAGAGATTAATACTAAACTTTATGATTCTCTAAATGATGCAGAACTTAGTAAAGTAGACTTAATAGATACGCACGGATTATTTTGGCATTTACCTGCTCAAAGATTTGTAGAGAGAGTAAGTTCTTCTATTGCAGAATTGAATAAAAACTTAGGTTTAACTTTAGATGCAACTGAAAATTTTGTAACAGCATCTTTAGCATTAATTTTTACTCAATCTATGGCTTTTAGAAATCGTGAGCAACAAAAAGCATTAGAAACTTTAATAAATAAAGTTAAAGATTCAGTTGTACTAAAAGATAAGGAAAAGGCTAAAAATTTAAAAGAATTTTTAGATACAGTCTCAACAAAGTACCCAGAAAGTTGTGGCACTTTCTTAGCTTTACTAAATTCATCAAGCGAGTTTAGAGACTTAGTTTTAAATTCACCTAAAGTAAAAGCTAAGGATAAAAAGGCTATAGAAAGCCTTATAACAACAGCTGTATCTTTAAGTACTAAAGCGTATAAAGACACACTGATTGCTAGTGAAGAGGCTAATAATAAATCAAAAAATAATTCTTTAAAGTCTTTAATGACTAAGGGTAGTACAGATTTTCCTGCTAAAGATGAACAAGTTCAATCTAGTAGAATTAAGGAAGTTCTAAATACCATAAATAGGTTTGCTTCTGCTACAGATAAATTAAATAATTTTGTAGCAGCAGGTGATTCTCGTGTTTCAGGTGCTTTAGATAAATATATTACTAAGGCATTAGAAAGTAATACTTTCCATAAGATGTTAGAATCTAAGAGTAGTTTAACTCAATATCTTACTGTTGCTTTTGGTCACGTAGCCCCTCTTCTTTTACATGATGATAACTTACTCTTTAAGCATAATCGTAATACTAGAAGAAGCTTAATAAATAGCTATGTTAAACGTAATCCAGGTTTCTTAGCTAAAACTTTATTAACAGCACATAAAGAGTTAAGTTCTGCTGATAGTAATGCTGACAATATCTATGCTTTTGAAAAGAAAGCTAAAGCTGTTGTACAAGCTAACAGAAATAACTGTAGAGACCTTATTCCTCAAAAATTAAAGGATTTATTTAGTAAGGAAAAGGTAATACTTGATAGTACTCAATCTTCTAATTTAAATACTGTAGTTCTTACTGCTGACTTAGGTGCTTTAACTGACCAAGAGGTAGAGATACTTTTTGATAGAGGTTTAAATAAGGAGCTAAATAGAGTAGCTAATAATATACCTGCAACTGCTAGAACTTATTGTCAAGCTTTAGCTCACTATATAGTTACTGGTTATGGTTCTAGTGGTATGCTTAGAAATGCTAAAGCTATTACTAGAGCAGTTACCCCTGATAGAATGGACTATCCTGCTTTAGAGCACGCTATAGATGTTTATACTACTTTATTGGTTCTAGATAAATTTAGAGATGATTTTGATGTAGCTAAAGATATTTATTCTAAAGCTCCTAATGCTTTTAAATTTGTAGTAGAACAACAAAGAGCATTAAGAAGAGATGAATTAAGTAAAATTACTGAAACTAGTGGTGAAGGAGTTCTTAATGCTTATAAGGGCTACTATCCAAGAGATAGAATTAACAATAACAATACTATCTTAGTAAGTAAGCATGAAGCAGCAAAGTATGAAGCAATGGGTTATACCATTGTAGGTAAAACTTATAGAGGTGGTAAGGACTATTACATGTCCTCTACTATTAATCCTTTATCTACTTTTGACCAAGGTGCTTTACAAACTGTTGTTTCTACTAATGCTGGTGTTGATAGTGTTACTGGATGGTCTGTTGGAAATAAAGCAATATTTAGAATGATGGGTACTAAATTTGCGTCTGCTAGAATGCCTACTAAAGCTAAAGACTTTGTCTTTGCTCCTCAAAAAGAAGCTGCTATACCTGTATTTAATGAAGATGGGGAGATTAAAGGATTTGAGTGCTTATCTAATCCAGAAATGTTCTCTAATGAGGTTAGAGAGACTGATTTTGCAGTTAATTTAGCTAACTGGACAGGTAGACAAATTGAGGAGAAGTTAGCTAACAATTTCAATGAAAATATCATTAGAGAGTTAGCTAGACAGTATAAAGAAGCTGATGCCTATGATAAAGAGCATGAATTTGTAGATATTATAGAATTAGCTAAAGAAGACCCAGTAATTAAGCAAGCATTGAAGAATATACCATTATCTACTGTAAGATTCATAAATGAATATTCAGATGAAGATATGCGTAGTAAGAAGTCTGAAACTACTTTACCTCATACTTGGTATATTAGACGTGATTTAGTAGATGATGTTTTAGGTAGAAGACAAGCATCTGTAGTAGACCTTAATACGGGTGTTACCAGATGGTCTCCAAAGGCTCAAAAGGTATTTTCTGAAGTAGTAAAGCATATTCTAGGCCCTAGAGCTTATAAGTACTTATACTATACAGAGAATGTAGTTAAATCTCTTTCTTCTTCTGCTCGTAACTTTATTGTTATTCGTTCTGCCGAAGTAATGGCATTTAATATTATAGGTAATCTTATGTCTTTAATGATTAGAGGTGTTCCTTTAGCAACTATTCTTAGGGAAGCACCAAAGATTGTTAAAGAGTTAGAGTACTATAATCGTAGTAAGAAGAGACGTGCTGCTTATCAATTAAGACTTAATGCTGAATTAGGTAAAGATAAGCCTAATAGAAAGCATATTGAGGTATTACAACGTCATATAGATAAAGAACGTAAATCTTATGATTTAATGCCTTACTCTAGAGAATTAATCTTAGCAGGTGAATATAACACTATTGCTGATATTGGTACTATTAGTGATGATTTATTACTATCTACTGGTAGATTTGGTGAATACATTGAAAAGCAAGTAGATAAGTTACCAGATGTTATAAAGAAGGTAGGTAAGAATATAATTGTTACTAAAGATACTGAAATTTATAAAATGCTTGAGAAAGGAACTCAATATGGTGACTTTGTAGCTAAAGTTATTTTGTACAAGCACCTAGTTGAGAATAAGAAGATTGACCCAAAGGATGCAATCAGTAAGGTAAGATATGAGTTTGTCAACTATGATATGTTGCCAGGCAGGTCTAGAGAGTACTTAGAGAATATAGGTTTACTTTGGTTTTATAACTATAAGCTTAGAGTTTGTAGAACAGCTATGTCTATGATTAAGGATAACCCATTATCTGTATTACTCTCTATGTTTAATCCTATTAATATAGGTATAGGTACTCCTATAACAGATAACTTCATTAGTAAGTTAGTTACTAATCCTTTAGGTTCAGTAGGCCCTAAGTTATTTGATATACCTTGGATTACTAACCATATGTGGTATAATCTATTTGACTATTTTAGATAATTCAAATTATTATTAATATTGCATAATTAAAGTTAAAGGCTTAGATTTAACAATCTAAGCCTTTTTTTTTTATTGAGTATTTATACAACTTTAATTAGATATTTTTGAGTAAATAACTAAAATAGCCCAAATGAACAGAAGTATTATTAAAAATGTCCAAAGAAGAGCATTAAGAGTAAATTCAACAAAGATTCTAGTTAATCCATACATAATTGAAATTACAAATAGATTAATGAACCATGTTCCAAGTGTTTCTATTAGGGTTAAAGGGATAAAGTCCTTAATAGAGTAAAACATACTATATACAGAATTACTGTCAATAATCCAAAGTAATCCTAAGATTGAAACAGTAAAAAGAAATTTACAAATATATCCAATAAACTTTAAAGTTTCTGAACGATTCTTTTCTTCTCTTACTCTTAATGAAGCAATTACACTCATTTTCTTTTCTCCTAATTACACAAGACCATTTTCTTTATAAGGATAGAACTTAGAAATTACGTCAAGTAGGTTTTCTTCAATATCTCTACCTTGTTCCTTACTACTTACTTTATAAAATAAGTAATAACCATTATTATTTTCAAAACAAGTACCTTTATCATATTCAGCACAGCCTTTGCCCCATATTGCTTTAATACCATATACACTATCTAAATATGAAGCTATAGTTATACATGCTAATCCATAAATAGTATCTCTAGATCTCCAACCACAGTTGATAAGATCATTATTATATAATTCATATAAATCAAAACGATAGTATGAATCATCATTGTTGAGTTTTAAAAATTCTTCCATTCTAGTTTTCCTTAAATATTAATTCTTAGCCCATAACTTATTGCGGCTAGCGTGTCGATAAAGAATCTTTAAATAATTAAAACACTCATTAAGTATTTCAGAGTGTTTTTGAATCTCACCAATTAATTCAGGATTATTCTTTTCTGTGTAAGGCTTAGTCTCATTTTGATAGAAATAGTATAAAGCTTTTGCTGATTTCCATACATTGCGCCAAACATCCTTTTTAATAGGGTGATTAATTTCTTTTGCATACATTAATAGACATGCTTGTCCATATACAACAGGAACAAGTAAGGGCCAATTATCTAAAGCTAATGGAAAGCTTGGAGTTTTAATAGGTTTGTTATTAACATTAGTCATATATTAGTCCTCAAATAAATCAGGATGTTTAACTATTAACCAGTCTGCAGGTAGCCATTCAATCCCCTTTTTATCACAAAAGGTTTTAATTAGTTTCAATTTCACTTTACTAGGTCTGCCATTGTCTACCATAACAAATACAAAAACACGATTTTTACTAAGGAGTATTTTTACATTATCCATGATATGGGAAGTACCTCTATACTTTTCACATAGTTCAATAATGTGATACTGCTCTAAAAGTTCTTCACTATAAAGATTTGGTGCACCCTCAAAAGGGAATATTTCAATAAATCTCTGGTCACGGCGAAATTCACTTAGAACTATATTATCTTTAATTCTGTAAACGCCGCCAAGTATAAACTCTTCATCACTAAAGTTTTTAAAGGTTGCACCTACACGTACATCCATTCTCGAGACATAAGATTCTAATCTAACAGATAGCTTATAGTCCACATTCTCCTGTGGAGTTGGGTCAATTGCTCGTTGCTTCATTTAATAAACTCCAATCTTACTTAATAGTATTATTAAAAAAAAAAAAAGAGACCTAAGCAAAGATTTAGGTCTCTTACGATAGTTTCAACGAAGGATTATTTATTGCTACTAACTAAACAACTTGCTACAACCAGTTGTTTGAGAATCTTCATCACATTTAGGTTCAATTAAAACTTTATCAGAACTTAAAGGAAATACTAAGGCTTCAAGCTCATAGGAGTAATAACCATTAATCTTGTAGTGCTTTGTTTGCTTTTCTACTGGCATTTCTGAAAAAGATTCAATAGTTGAGATTAATACTGTAGAAAAGGTTTCACTACCAAATATGTCCATATCATACAAATAATCTATTGTATCATCACGATAAATTGCAGTCCATAATGGGGCTTGTCCATCTCGTTCCTCTTTATGAGGACAAATGTATAAAGTTTTACTTTCATTATCAATAATGAAATGAACTTGCTTACCCATATGTTTAAGTGCTGGAGCTAAACCACAATACACACTAATAGCATTACGCATTGATGTGTCCTTCCTGAATTTACACTCAAGGGTTACATTAGTATAATCAGCTAAACATGGGAAATAGCGACCTGGGATATTATCAGCTTTATTTTGTTGGTTCATTTTCTACTCCTAAAAAAAAGACCTAAATCTTAATTTAGGACTTTAATCTTCTAAAGATTCTTCAATAATTCTAAACTGATTTAACAAACTAGATAAAGTACTTTTATCTATCTCTTTATTACTATTAATGTAATAATCAATAACTTCTAATGATTTATTCGTTAACAGTATTTGTTCTTTAGTTTTAGCTAGGTTTAATTGATAATCTAACTTAGTTTGTTCTAATTCAGTAGCTTTAGCTAACAACTTAGGTCTTAATTCAATAAGAACTTTTACTGTCTCATTATACTTAATAGATTGTTCTAATTGCTCTAATTCTGTACTAAATCTATCTACAGGATTCTTTTTGTGTGAATCAATAAAAACAGATTGTTTAGTGTTATTTGCAGTAGTTTTAGAGCTAAAAGAAGTATTATGTGCTGCTAATAAATATATTGAAAGTATTACAACAAATACTATCAATACAGACCCAGCAACAGCATATGTATCTGGTTGAGGCTTCTTCATACTTACTCATTAAATTGGTACTCCTGCCTGGGATTGAACCAGAAATTAACCCTTATAAGGGGTTTGTTATAACCGATTTAACTACAGGAGCATAAATGGTGTTACTGGAAAGACTCGAACTTTCAACCCTCGGTTTAGAAGACCGATGCTCTATCCTGTTGAGCTACAGCAACAATTAAACAGTACCATATAGAATAATACAGTACTGTTGTATGGACGATATGGCTAATATTCTAAGTGCTATTTAAAGATTAGTCAATTGGTTTAGTGAATAAAGATTTAGGTTCAGTAACAATAGGCTCTTCTGAAACTACTTCTTCAATAGTTTCTACAGGTAATTCTGCTAAAGTCTTAACAGGTTCAGCTACTGTTTTAGTACGTTGAACAGAAATGTTAGCATAAATACCTGTCTTAGCCTTAGCACCTAAGGAGATAACAATTTCATTATCTCCTTTAAATAAACCTTTAACATGTTCATGGATGAGGTCTGTAATCTCTTCCTTATTTAAGGTGAATTGCATGATAAATCCTCAATTAATATTTCTACTCTAGGATTCTCTTTATCTATACTACCAAAACAATAAAGGACATCTGAAATATGATTGTAATCATCATCTTCAAGATGTCCTGTTTCTACCAAAGCATCACTAAAAAACTTATCTACAATGCTACATACATTACTTACATCATAACGTCTCCTATCTTTAGGATAGAAGACGTAAGTAAGTTTTACTTTAGTGAATTTAGGTAATTCTTTAAGTTGAGGTAGTACAGTCTGTTTATAATTTACTTTAGCAGTATTAAGTGTGAAATAAGAAGAATTTCGGTATTGATTTAGATTTAAGCTAAATTTCTTATTCTTAGTTATTTGCACACTCAAAGGAGACTGTACTATATAAATCATTAATTCTTAAATAACTTATTAGTTAATTTAGTAGAAGTCTCTACTTCTTCCTCCTTATTAGGAGAAGTAGTTGGGTCTTTATCAAATAAAGACTTAGTACTCTTAGCATTAGAAGTAGTTGCAGCATCTTTGATACTACGTCTATCCTTAACTTTACCCTTATTAGCTGCTAACCACTTATCATAAAATTCAGCATCCTTATTGCTATAGTACTCATATGCTGACTTATGGGAATCAATACAAAATACAGTATTAATAGTATTGCTCTCTCGAGTTTCAGAGATATCTACATACTTACCCTCATCATTCTTTACAGCTTTATTTCTAAGCTCCTTAATGATACCTAGACATAGCTTCTTACCAGTTAAATCTGAAATTACTTCCACCTCTGTAGGAAGTTCCTTACGCTCTTTAAAATTAAAGACCTTAATAATCTTCTGTTCTTGAGTAATACTTGGGTCATTTAGTTCTTTATCCAAAGTAACAATACAGATATCATTCATAATCTTATAGCCTGGTAAGAATCTCTTCTTATTTTGAGCAGTAATAGAATAAGGTAACTTATTTCTATCAGTAATATAAATTACTTCCTTATACTCATTACCATTAATATCACATAATAGAGTGATATTAATAGCTCCTCCCTCACTATTACCGATATAAGCAGTCTTAATAGTTGCTTCATAGACATCAGAATCTAATAAGCTAAAAGTAGAGAGAGTATCACCAGAACGTTCAACGTCTTTAGTATCCAAATTAGAGAATAAGTTCATTATACTTTCCTTTAGTTGTTGTAGTAGTTATTAATATAATCTAGAAGAACTTGTGCATCATTATCAATATAAGTTTGATTTCTAGAGAACATACCCATTGGAGACCTAATTCTCTCCCCAATAGTTTGTTTAGTCAACATTGTCTGAAAACAATATTTAAAGCCTAAAATCTCTTCATCCTCGGTAATATTAAGCATATCATTCTTATAAGGCTCTAAATCCTTAATTGCTACCTTTTTAGTACTAATTACGGTAGTAAAGAAAGATTCTACTCCATTAGCTTTCAAAGCTCCCTTAATAGGAACATATGTCTTAGTTTCAAGAGTTTTTTCATCTAAGAAGTCTTGAGTATGAGCTAAGATAAGAGTAGGTTTACCAAATTTTAAGATTTTATCTTGCATTAAAGTTTTAAAGAATTGTTGGAAATTACTCCAACCTTTCATAGTATTAGCACTATTAATTACATATTGGCTCTCATACATGTCCATTAAGAAAGTCAAAGAATCAATGATAATGCCTTGACAATCACCCTGACATTCTTCGGGATTATTCATAGCACGGTCAAATACTTCATAGATATGGTGAGGGTCTTGAATCTTTAAAGTATTAAAGTTATTTTTAAAAGGTAAAGCCTTACCCGCCTCACATCCCGCATAATACCATTTATTCTGATTCCTAATATTACGAAGTGAAGCACTCTTACCTGTAGCACTTGCACCAGAAATAAGAATTAACTGGTTATTTAATTCACTCATTTATCAAGTTCCTCAATAAAGTCCTTAATATCCTTTAGTACATCTAAAGGCCACTTAAGTTGACGTACTGGAGTACCATTACTATGTCTCTTATTAGTATCTAAGTAGATACCACCCTTTTCTTTTCCTGCTTGAGTTAATTCCCATTGACTATCAACTCTCTTTTGCAGTTCAAGAGAACCAAGAACAAAATTAACCTTTTGAGCAGAAATACCTAACTCTTTTCCTAATTGAGTAGGAGTATAGAGTTGACCTTGAGTTTCAGCTACTAAAACAGTACCAGTAAGTGCTAAAGCACTCTCTCCTGTCTTAGCTCTAACAGCTTTATCCAAAGACAGAGCTAACTGATTACCTGTAATACCTGCTTTCTCTAGAACCAAAGAATACATATCTAAAGTCTCTCTAGAGAGGGAGTTAAGCTGCTTGTTTTTAATATAAGCTTCCATTTCATTAAAACGCTTAATATAAGCAGTTTTAAGTTCTAAGGCTTTTTCTCCAGTATATCCCATAACAAGAAGCATGGTACCATCTCTGGTAAGTAAGTATTCAGGTCTTTGTTCTCCTTTATCATCGGTAAAAGTAACTAGCTCAAAGTTGAGCTGGTTAAAATTAGCATCTTTATTATGCTCTAAAATACTTCTTACATCTCTTAGAACATTTTTATGCTCTTTATTGAATACTTTAGCAATGTTTCGTGAAGATGTGACTAACACATTATTATGGTTAGTGATTTCAACTAAATTATTCATACTAATTTCCTTAAATTAAATGAGAGGATGGGGTAGCTAGTTTGGAGGTCATAATTTTTATACTAAAGGGCATACTCAAATATAAGCATACCCTTATAGATAAAGTTATCCTTATTACTCTACTTCAAATATGCACTTCTTAAGGTCGTCTACCACATCCTTAGGCCACTTAATAATACCTACAGGAGTATTACTACCCTTTTTAATAGAAGTGACAGCATAGCTGCCTCCCTTAGACTGTCCTAACAGAGTTAACTTATGACGGTTACCAGCTTTAGTTTGATAACCAAGCTTAGTTAACATGATATTTACACATCTTCCAGATGTACCAATTAACTTACCTAATTCAGTTGGAGTATACATATCAATAATTTGTCTCTTTGGGTTAGATTTACCATAAATAGCTTTAATTTTATCACGTAAAGCAGGGTCTAAGGAATAAGTAGAATTGGAATCTTTAACCCCAAACTTATTACCAAACTCATACTTAGAATTGGTAAGTCGATTGATAAAACGAATAACTGCATCAGTATTCTTCTTCTTAGTGTTCTTCTTAATCTCTGTTACTTTATCTTGAACACTGGAATCTAACCATTGTTTAAGTTCAGTAGCAATGTCTAATTTAGACTTAGTAATAAGAGTTACTGTTCCTAATTCATCAACAAAATTAAACTTTTGTTTCTTACCTGAACTATCTTCAACTGCAAGCTTAATAACACTAGAAGTTCTTTCACTTAAATGGTCTTTAATTCCTTTACGGGAATTAGTAGAACCAAAGACATCATAAATATCCTTAGCACAGAAATAAACCTTATTATCATTAGAAATATAAATACGAACAGGGATAGAGCAAAAAGATAAAGTAAATAAAGTAGACATAATAAAAACCTTTAAATAAAGAAAAAGCTACCTATATGGGGTAATAGGTAGCTTTACTATGGTACATACTATGAAAGTAATCTTTTAGTTAAAACAATCGTCAAAGCTCTTTTTATCATCAGCTAGAGCTAAATCATGAATATAAGTCTGATAAGCCATAGATTGGTAGTACCAATGTGTGTTAACACTAGCTTCCAATAATTTTAAAGCAAAATCTTTAAATTGTAGTGATTTAGTAGCAAATTCATTATTTTCCTTATAAGGAGGTTCAATTACAAGAAAATTACTAAGGTAAAAGCACTTAATAATATTGACTGGTTCAATAAAATCAGTATGTACTTTATCTTGATAAGCTGTAAAGCAATAATAGTCAATACCAGTAATATCACTTAAATCTCTTATACGAAAGTATTCATATACTTTATAGGATTCATCCATAAAAACATGACAGGTAATAGATATTATCTTACTTGGTTCAAGGGGAGATTCAATAAGAATAGGAGATTCGTGAAATTTATTCATTTTCATAATATTTACCAATAAACTAAAAGAGGGATTATAGTATCCCTCTTTAAACAATTATAAAGGAACCAGAAACAGAGCTAACTATTCAACAGCATCTGCTTTCTCACAGTACTTGCTATAAGCAGTCTTTAATACTGTAGTCTCTAATTCCTCTTCTGGGAGCTTATCCTTTAACTTCTTATTAAAGCTTAATACCTTGGTTTTAATATCATCAAAAGATGAACCAGAATCAACTAAACAAAGAGCATATCTTAAGAATAGATTATTTCTATTTCCTCTCTCCATTTGATTAGCAAACCAACGTTCTAAGTTACCTAAAGAGTTTACTTTCTTCTGGTTAGAAATGAAAGATTCATTTCTTAAGGTATTAGGAATAAACTTAGTAGGGTCAAGTAAGTTATCACACTCGTTAACTCTTAGTTCTCCTCCAGCATGACAGCTCCATTTCTTAGCTATCTCATTTGCTGCTTGGTCAGACTTAAAAGGTAACCAAGCAAGGATATTATTCATGAATGCCTTATACTCTTGTATATCTAAGCTAAGAGTATATTTAATAGGAAGTATAACTCTAAATCTATTACAATCTGGAGTACTCCTTTTAGTGGTATACATGATATAACAAAATTCTTTTAGTAACTCTTCTGCTACAGCTAAAGATACTTCACCATCAACATCTAATACTACCATGTTAAATAAAGGTAGCACTGAATTATTACATCTGTGTCCATCTGTAAAATGATGATTGCACCAATTCATATCCTCTAATTGAAATAAATTAGAACCTAATTGGTCAAAAGGAGCAAAGTCTTCTAAATAACCATTAGCTAAATTCTTACTATAAGAAATAATGAGTTTATCTAAGTTAGTTTCTTCTAATGCCTCTCCTTTAAAGAACTCTACACCATCAGAAGTAGACTTCTTAATTAAGATTGCATTCTTATATCCCCAAGCAATAGCTAAAGACATTAATTCTTTTTGTGTACTAGACTTATAGAATGGTAATGCCTCTGTAAGGTCAGCATGAGTAAGTTCTTCTGGAATAGAGCTAAGATACTTAGCTAACTTCATATAAGGTTTTTCTCTATGAAGTATTTTAGTAAAATTCTCTCCAGATTCCTCTACTAACTTAATTGCTTGTAGTAAATGTAATTCAGTTATCTTAGGACTTTTCTCAATAAAAGCATAAGTACCTGCTAGCTTAAGAGCTTTAAAGTACCTATGATTTAATTCAGCTTTCTGAATTTCAGCATACTGACTTAGAGTATCTGCTTTCTTTTCACATTCAATTCTATACTCTAGAAGCTTAATAGCTTCACTCTTTTGAAGCTCTATTCTCCAATTATGCATCTCTTCTTTAGCTAGAGAAGCAAAATACTCTCTCCACTTATCAGTAGAATCTTTATTCATTGGTTCTACTAGAGCATCATAAATCTCTTCTGCTGTTTTAGAGTAATAAGCTTTCTTAACATCCTCATTACCTAAACCAAAAAGACATCTACGAGCATAGCCTGTTTCAAGCATAGAATAGAAATAGTCTTCTGTGTTGCCTCCATCAAATAGTCTTACAGGAGTACCAAATAAGAGCATATTAGCAGGAGTTTTACCATCAATATCTAAATCTCTTACATTTTCAGCAGTATTCTTAATTAACTTACTTTTAACCATTCCTTGGTCATATAACTCTAAGAAAATACTGATTACTTCTGTAGAACTAAGTAGATTAGATCCTAATTCATCCTGCTGAAAGTTGATAGCACCAATACCAGCTAATATAAGCTTATTACGCATCTGTTTAATAGCAGGGCCTGTACCACTATCAAAAGTAAATACGTAGTTACCTGCTCTATCAAAACTAGCTCTAAGCTTATCCTCTTCTTCCTCTGCGTCAGAATCACCCCTAGTTACTGCTATAGTAGAGGCTCTATCAATGAGATGTTTATCAGCTACCTCATTAAAGGTTTTAAGCATAAATAAATCTCTAAAACCACATAGAACTTCATGTTCCATAATGTTAACAGAGAAACCTTTAGAGTAACCTGAATTACCTAAAGCAATAGCATAACAATTAACAGGAATACATCCTCTATCAGCACTATCAATATAAGCTCTCATACAAGAAGCCATTTTAGATAAGAAATAAGCTACCTCAATATGAAAGAATGCTTTATCAGTGTTCTGTGTCTTACGACAGATAAGGTCTGTAATTTCTTCTAAACAAGGGTTGTGTTTAACATTTGAGAGATCCATCTTCTAAATACCTATTCTTTTGGGTACATTGATTAAAACAACGACAGTAAGAACATCTCTTTACTGAACCAGGAACAGAAAGAATAATACCAGTTCCTTTAGATAAACAATAGGCTTCTGCTTCTAATTTAGATTCAAATACTTTAGTAGCTTTAGTTAACTTAGTTGGTTCTTTGTAATACTTGTACTTAGGTAACTCTCTCCAAAGCTCTTCATCTGTACATTCAGGAAGTTCTGATTCAGGAGCATCCATATACTTATCTACTAAATTAAGCTTATTCTTAATAAATCTTTCAATTTCAGCTAAATCTAGTAAAGGATAGTCTTTACTAATAATTCTACATTGAGGATAGTCTTTTTGCTGTAATGCTTTAGTTTGAGACCAATCAGTAAAAATATAGTTAATAGTAAAGTTATCTTCTGTAATGATGTCTTCATTAAGCCAACGATAAATAGATAACTGTTTAGTATAGTCATCTACTTTAGAACCATAAATATAAGACCAAGTAGAGGTACTCTTATTATCAAATAACTTACCATCAATAACTAAATCAAACTTACCTCCAACAGTCCAATCTCCTAACTTACGAGTAGACCTCTTCTCTAAATAAATATTAATATCTTCATTATTAGGTTCTTTAGGATTAATCTTAACTTTATTTATAGTTGCTTCATTAATACCTAATTTTCTTAAATTATTAGGTAATTTAGGACTAAGCCAAGCTTCTTCAATACCACTATGAATAGAAGTACCATACTTAGAGGTAATCATATCAGAGATATCACCATCAGCTGTTCCCTCTAATCTCCTCTCTAAGATAATCTGTCTTACAGGTTTAAGAAGAGAGGTAGCTGAAATGTACTTAGGGTCTGCTACGTAGTCATAGCTATCATTAACAAGCCATACTTGCATAGCAATATTTAAGTTATGTTTATTCGTTAACATTTAAAATCCTAGTTAAATAAAAAAGGTACCTTAATAGGTACCTTATATTATGCACATTAATAGTTATTCTTTATTGAGAAACTGTTCATGTGTACCAGTACCTAAAAAGGCTGGAGTAACACTAACAGTAATAATATCAGCTTTATCTCCAAGCAATTCAGCCTTTTCTTTTCCAATATTTTCTACTAACTGTTGAATAGACTTCTTCTTAACAATCTCAATAGTCTCTAGATTAATAAGAGTAGCCTGTTCTAACTGTAGAATAACATTAACAGGAATAGTAATACAATTTACTGGGTCAAAGGAAATAAAAGAGATTTGACAATTAAAAGTGAAATAAGAGTATTCTTGTTGGTTTTCCATTTTTATCTACCTAACAAACAAAAAACAAAAAAAAATAAGGAGTAAACAATATTACTCCTTATTACAATATTACGCTAGTCAAACGCCACAAACAGCATTAAGAAGTTCCTCTCTAGTACAGCCATTAGGAATAGTAATTTCATTACTCCAATCAGGATAGAAGATTCCTACTTCACCTCCTAAGTGTACTTGAGGGTGAGATATAGCTGGGTCTTCTTGCCATTGAAATTCTTTAACTATATTCTCATTAAACCATAAGACAACATCAATATCATTTTCTATTAAAAAATAAGCAGCGTCGTGAATAATATTACATACCCTTATCTTAGTTTTATAGGGACTATTTCTTACTTTTTCCATAAAAGCTTTAATAGCTCTTACAGTTAACATGCCATAGCTTTGAATAGCAGCATTACAAGCAGTACGTCCCTCTGCTTCTACTTCTTTAGGAGTGATTTTAAGGCCATGTACACTTCGATTAAGCATAGGTGTTCTTATTCTAAGACCAAAGGCTCCATTAATATATCCTTGCTTTTCTGCAAAGCATAGAAGAGCTTTATTCCACTTATCCGATTCCTTATACAAATCGTGATAAGCTTGCTCAATTCTCTTTGCATCTTCTTCTTTAAAGCCACAGTTCTTTACTAAAGTAATCCAAGTACCATTGAAAGTAAGGGCAAAAGTAGGTGCCTTAGATGCTTGTCTAATACTCTTATATCTGTCTTTGATAGAATTAATAATATCAACTTGATTTTCAGGATGTTCTTCTAATTCTTTAGTAATGTCAGGCATCTGTTCTTTAAAGTAGTAACTTGCTCTTAAACAGTGACCATCATAGCCATCTGTGTAAACCTTAAGTTTGTTACTATCTTTGGTTACTAGAGCACTAACTCTATCCTCCAAAGACATAAAATCAATTCCAACAAATATATCGTCTTTTGAAGAACTAAAGCAAGATTTAATTAATTTAGAGAATTTACTTCCTGTACTAGGCAATTGAGCTAAATTAGGGCTATTAGCACTATATCTTCCACTAACAGTACCTGTACTGTTCTGATTACCAAATAAATAATATCTACCATCTTTAGCAGGAATTGCTTCTTTAAATGCAGGAATAAATGCAGTAAGAATCTTAATAACATCTTTATAGTCAATTAAAGCTTGTAGTAGTTCTTTTACATTATTATCTTCTGTATGAAGCATTAACTTAGCTAAAGTGTCTTTTCCAGTAGCAGGTTCTTTAGTATTAGTTTTTTCAATAATAGGTAAGTTAATAAAAGAATATAAGATAGATTTAAGCATAAGAGTACTATTAGGATTAAATACTTCCTTACAGTCCTCACTAGTTACTTGTTTCTTCTTTAATTCTTTGTTCCTTTCTATAGCCCAATCAATACGATATCTCTCCATATAATCACATACTATAGGAGAAGACTGTATTCTATTTAAAGCATCATTCTTATTATCTTCTAATTGCTTTTCTACCTCTAATACTCTATTCATATCTAAAGGTAGACCAGTTAGTTGCATTTGAATGATATCTTTAACTGCTGGTTTAAATAATGTTTGATAGATATTTAACTGTTCATCTTCAACCATCTTAGGATAGTACTTATTAAATACATACCAAGTACTTAAACCATCAATAAGATTATATTTAAGAAGTTCTTCTTTAGGGATTGCATCAATATTAGAAATCTCTTCTTGAGCATAATTACCAGCAAACTCTTGAGATAAAGCTTTAAGACCTAATACATTACCTAAACAGGAATTAGTAGCTAAATAAGCAATAATCTTAGTATCATCAAAGTTTTTAAGTAATACTTCTAATCCTCTTAATAATCCTTCGGTATCTAATAAATCATTCATATATAACTGATAAGTAAGGATATACATATCAAAGGTAATATTATGGAATATTAGAGTACCCTTATAGTTCTCAAAGAACTCTCTAAGAAGATTTCTTACTTCTTCATTCCTTTGTGTTTGAGAATAATCTACACAAAATGAAGTACCTTCATGTTCATTCCAACAAAAAGTAATAGAAGCAATACCAGCATCATAATGCTTAAGAGACCAAGTCTCTATATCACAAGTAAGCTTATCACAGCAATATAAGCTATCTATTACAATCTTAATCTCACTTGCACCAGAGGGATAAATACCTGTCTTAATAATAGAACTTCCTGGTTCTTTATAAAGGCCATTAGAGTGGTCTAATACGCTCTGTAAAGCGAAGTCTATCTTATGTACTACATTGGTATTATAGAGTGCTCCTGCATAGCTAGGAACGTATGCTACGAAGCCATATGGAGTATCTAATACATAGCCTAGATAAGGTTCTACCTTAGCTACTTTAGCTAAAAGCTTAAAATACTCACCATCACATACAAGAAGATACTTACAACCCTTATTTTTAATAAAAGGGACTACTTCTTCATTAATAAATTCTCGCATCAATGAAGTAGGAGTTTTCTTTTTACTCTTATCAAAGTATAAAGGTAAAAAAGTACATTCCTCAAAAGGAATGTGCTTATCATAATATTTGAAGATTGCATTTTCATCCTTATCTGGAGTTAGAAAGCAGAATTTACTCAATTAAACCTCCATACTTAGAATCTAAGTTACCAGCTAAATAGACATTATCAGTAGCTCTAGTACAAGCTACATATAACAACCTTGCCAAAGTATCAGGGTCTCTACAAGTATTTAAATCTGCTAAGTCGATAAATACATTCTTATAGGTAGAGCCTTGAGCTTTATGTACAGTACTACAGTCAGCTAATCTAATATCAGCAACAGTCTCTTTTAATTTAAAGTATGCTCCCCAGTTCTTTAACTTAGCTTCATACTTAACAGCTTTAATATATTCCATTGGTTCAACTGGGACTTTAATAATATAAGGTACTGTTTCATAGATATTACGTACTTTAAGATAGATAATCTCAAAAGGTAAAGAGCAGTCAGTATACTTAGATAAATTTAGTACATCTTCAATAACAATTTCTGTATCGGTATTAAAGAGTACATCACTATTACCTCCCTTTAACATTGAATTAACAGTATAATGCTCTCCTTTTACAAAATAATCGGTATACTTACGTAAATCATACTTAATGTAGCTGTTATAGTCTAAAGCTTTCTTATTAGTATAAGTAAGTATCTTATTATTGTGTTCTGTAGTTAAAAAGGAGTTATCTATCATTTCTTTGAAATCTTTACCTGAAAGATGCTTAATAACACCTTTATTTACTTTAATTGGTTTAAATTTACCATATTTAACTGAATCTTTTAATTGATTAGCTAATTCAAGTAATTCAGGATGATTTCGTAATCTAACATTCTCTTTAAGCTCTATTAAAGGAATATTAGGTAATTTGGAATAAATAGGAGATATACCAGAATTAACTGGTGTTAATTGTTCTTTATCACCTACATAGATAATTTTACAGTTTTTACAAAATTCTTTGATATAAGTATAGATTTGACTGTCAATCATACTACATTCATCAATGAATATAATTTGATTAAACTTCATACAACAATTAGAAGTTTTCTCTAAATAAGTCTTACCAGTTACAAAGTTATTTCTAACACTTATACCTAAATACTTATGAATAGTACTTACATAAGTATCTAATTGACTATTTAACACTTCTGCTGCTTTATTAGTAGTAGCTACTACTACAGGAGTAAAAGGATATTCCACTCGAATATCCTTTTCAATACAAGCCATTACGTACTTGTTATAACCCTCTTTTAAGAACCAAGATACTAAAGCCGTTTTACCGCACCCGGCTTGAGCGGTGATAATTAATTCTTCTGTATCTTGGCTCATTAAGAAATCAATAATAGCAACAGAAGCCTTCTTTTGGTCTTCTGTCAGTTCCATTAATTAATCATCCAAGTTAATTTTAAGTTCATCGGCATACCAGAGACAATCAATTTTCCAAGCAGCATCAATTCCTAAGTCTTCCCAACTATAGAAATTTAAAGCTTCTTTTAATTTAAGGAGATATCCTTTCATAACAGATTGTCTGTACTCTCGTAGCTCTGCTCTTCTTTTTCCTGAATCGAAAATTTTAAAAGAACAGTCCAGATTGCGTTTCACTTGTTCAGTTAAGCGTGAGAACTCATACAAAGAGAATTGTTGCTTAGTATTCTCTTCCTTTTCTACAAGTTTATTAAACTGTTCTTCGGTATTAGTATTACCTTTAAGACTAAAGGTACCTACTGTATGAATACAGATGTCTTTAGAAGACTTAGTAGTTTGTACTAATAACTCAACTTGGCTATTAATACCAATAAAGAGACCATTAACAGCATCAGATAATAACTTCTTATACTTAGGTGCTTCTTCTAACTTGTTGGCATAAATAGCATCTAATTCTTCTGGTTCAATTAAACCAAGAATTTGATAACGACAACAACGTACCTTAGCATTAGTATCATTAGGTACAGAACAAATATCTCTAGGGTCTACTTTAACTAAAGCGATAACTTGACCAGAGCTATTACCTCTATAAAATTGAGAGAAATACTGAACAGAGCATACATGTAATCCAGAAGCACAATGTAAGTCTCTATTAACTGTTACAAGATTTCTTGGAATATATACTTCATCTCCTACCTTTTGAAGTACAGAGTTAGTATGACAATCTACAAAAGTATCATCGTTATACTTATCCAAAATCTTATAAGCTAATACATTACCATCTACAGTAATAGGTAAGTTATTCTTCTCTAAGAAAGTAAATAAGTCTTTAGTAGATTCAGCATGATTAAACTCTAAAGATTCAGAGACTTTCTCAATGAACTTATCAACAGAGTATCCATGCTCTTTAGCATAAGTAGAGAACTTACCTAAATTACGCATATCTACAAAGTACTTCTTATCCTTGGTAGTAATAGAAGTAGAGTTAAACTTAATAACAGAACCATCCTTAGTAATGATTTGAGTTTCAGAGAGATTCTCTAAATCTAACTCTAAAGTAGCTTCTGGATTCTTAGTAAAGATAGGCAAAGCTTGCTCTAATACCCAATTAACTGTTTCAGGTTCAGTTACCATAACTGTATTACCATCATTAGTAATACAGATAAGACAGTTAGAGTTAACTAAAATAGATTTAACTAAAATCTTATTCATTTGAGGTTACCTCTTCATCTTTAAAGATTGCATCAAGTAAAGTTAAAACTAAATTACCAATCTCTGGTGGAATATCCTCAATCTTACTACCTTGGATATTATCCAGAGACTTATTAATGAATGACATTACATACTGCCAATCTCTAGTAAAGTTGTTATAAATTTGAATCTTTTCAGCAAATTTAGTTGCTTTACTATTATTAATAATTAAATCCTTATATACCTCAAAGTATTCTGGATTATTATCTCTAAACTTAGAAATAAAACAAATATCAGTTAAAGTATCCTTATTTACCAAAGGTAACTTATAACGTGAGCATAAGTCAGGCATTTGAAGAACAAACCAAACAGTTTTAGAGAAATCACTCATAAAACCATTTTTATTGCTAAGGTACTTAGTATAGTAGAGTAAAGAGAATGCATCACACAAATTACTATCTTTCTCAAGCATTTCCTTAATATCTTGAGCAATAACTTCCTGTACAGACTTAATGTTGCACTTCTTAAGTAATTCAATGGCTTTAACGTTATTATTCATTTCAATTCTCTCATAGTTGTTATAACGATTTAATTTATTTAAAGTACTTTTAAAAAGACCACAATTATGGTCATATATAAACTCTAAATATAATTCGTTAGAACTTAGTGGCCAATTAGGAGTAGAACTAGTAAAAGCTTTAGTAACATAGTAAGCTTTATCTTTATCCTTTAGATTATTAACTAACTCTAAAGTTTTAGGAGTTTTAGGGGTAGAACTACTAGTTTCAAAGTCACCAGTCAAGTTAATGACAATATAATCCTCATCTTCTAAAGATTTAGCTATTTTAGTAGCTTTCTCCTTAGATTTTACTTGTATGCTATAAACATACTTATAGATATTCTTAAAGTTTAAATGAGGATATTTAATACTAAATAATTTAGATAACTTAGTTAAAGACTTTTCACTGTCAACACAGTAAGGAGAAAGTATTACTACTTTAAATAATCTTAGGTAAAAACTAACAAAAGAGTTATTTTCAGAAGAATATCTTCTAAGTTGATAATTTATTCCAATTCCTGGGTTATCAACCACATTTGAGAAATTACCTATATAGAAATATTTAAGCTTATTTTTACTTAAAATCTCATAAAGAGACTTATCAAATTTTATAGTCTCATCCTTTAAGACAGTACTTTTAATGTCTACTGCTGCACACCATTCATTATAGTTAAGAATATTATTAGCTAGTTTGGCTTTGTCTCTATTAAGAAAAGCTTCTTCAAATTCTAATAAAGCAGATGCGTAGTTCTTAAAAGGATAGTCTTTTGAGCTATTCTTAATACTATTTAAAATGAACTTAGCACAGTTACATCCTAAATGGGCATCAGTTCCATTATTAAAAGTTTGAATACCAAAAAACATTCCTTTAAGAATTTCAGGAGCAGTAATACAATAGTTGTTATTTAACTTATCCAAAACTCCATTAATATTTAAGAATAGGTCAAATCTATCATTGGTATAAGCTTCTTCCCAATCTTTAAAATTAATAGGTACAGTAAGTCTTTCAACTTCTTCTTCTAAGATTTGAGTGATAGTACTGATAGTTTTATCAGTATATCGAATGCTCTCTCGACTTGGAGTAATATCAATAGAATTAGCAGGAACAGTCATAATAGGTTTAAAAATATTAAATGCTGCCCAAGAAAACTTATCTAAAGAGTTAAAACGAGAAAACATCCACGAATCATACCATTTACTAGCTAATTGATGGATAGGGGAATCTTTTTTAAGAATATCTGCAAAGTAAATATTTGCACCATACTTAATATAAATACCTTTAAGGTTGCTAGCACAATTAACAAGATTATCTAAAGAGTAATTATTAAGTTTTTTCTCACTTACATAATGAACAGCTGCATCAGAGTAATTAACTTTAGTAAGTACTTTTCCATTAAAATTAACATCTAATCCAGCATAATAACTAAAGATAGTTACTATTGGTTCTAATAGCTCAAAATGCTTCTTAAAAGGAATAGTTACAGTTAATCCTGATTGACTATTTTGTCTTTCATTCTTAACTGTAATGATTTCAGGAATACCATTATTCTTAGCTAAGATATAAGTCTTTTCGGTACCTTTATAAGAATTAGTAACAGTAAAACTATCTGTAACAGCAAAAGGTGACTTACATCCTAAACCAAATCCACCAGTACTATCATTATCTTTTTTAGTACTATTACCATACACACAGTAAATTTCATGAATCTTTTCGTGAGGAATACCATTACCTTTATCAGTTACAGTAAAGATACCTGTATTAAGGTCATATGTAATTTCAATTGGTTCATTAATACTAGCTTCCTTATGAGCATCAGCTGCATTAGTGATAGTCTCTCTAATTACAGCTAAATAAGGGTCTTGGTATAAAGAATTACTTAGAATATCAAAGAAAGCAGCATCAGCATTAATAGTGAACTGCTTTCCCTCTAAAGTATTACCTAAAGTAATACTATCGACTTGAGTAGTATTTGTAACGTCCATAATATTTACCAAAGAAAAAAAAAGAGCCTTAAACAAGACTCTTTTACATACAAGATTTAAGTATTATCTAGGAGATTAATAATACAAGTTAGAAACCACAAACAAAATTAGAACGTTTTTATTGTAATAAACAATTCTAAACGTATTTTCATGTTCCATTACATTAGAAGTATGGATAATGATTTCTGTAGGTAGGATTAAATTAGTATCCTTAGTACTGAACTCTGTAGTTAAAGTTAGACTGTCAGCTTCCTTTTTAACTAATGTTGCAGAACAATCAATATAGAGGTGTTCTTTAGGTTGCTTTTCAATCATAGCAGTTCCTTGAAGAACATTTCCCTCTTTAAGTTGAGTTTGTAACTTATCAAATGAACTCATAACTATTCCTCAAACTTTCTTAATTGATTCCAACCCTTAAAGTTAGATGGAATATAGTTATTACTTGCAGGTGTTGCTACATTTTCTAATGGAGAGAAATGCTTAGCTCTAGCAAGTTTATCATATAGCTCTAAGTCCTTAGCAGTATCAGTAGTACCGTCATAAAGCTTATAGCTTACTCTAGCACATCTAGCAGCAGAAATCTTACAACAATCCTGTATAGAGTACTTATTCAGTTCTTGCTCTGTAATATAAGGCATATGCCACTCACCTTGTAATAGTGCCTTAGGTATAGAGTTCTCTTGTGCTTCTTTCATCTTATTAGCTAATTCTTGCATCTCTGGTTGAGAATCACTAGCAGTACGTAATTCATAGAAGTTATCCCATTCAGTACTTGATACTACAGCATGGGTACAAGCATAAGGTTCTAGCATTCTATTAACTATCTGCTTATGTACTCCTACATCTGCTAAAGTCTTAGCCATCTGACAAGCTAAATTAGAAGACTGGTACCAAACAAAGTCTAAAGAGTCTTTTACTTCTTTGGTTCCAAAGCTCTTACTTGCTACCATTCCTGGTTGATTTATTCCCCATTCCTTAGGGCCCCAAGGAGTATTTCTAATCTCTGCAATTAAACTATCTACAGGAATAGCTCTAGAGCTACGTACATTTAAGCTAAATACTCTATGTCTAGATAGTTGAGGAAGAATAGGTCTCCAGAATACTAATTCAAAAGTAGTAAGTCTATTACCAGTAGAATTAATAGAATCAGCTAATATTTTTACCTTTGGTCCTCTAGTAATAGGTTTAGTTTCTTTAACAAGGATTTCTAGCTGTTTCTTAAGTTCTTGTAAATCTTCTGGGCTAAGATTTAGGTTGTTTAGATTCATAAATTCTTTCTCCAATACGTAAAGAAATATAAATAATAAGACCTACTAATAAAGCTATTAAAGGATGCATACCGAAAATAGCAAAGAAAGTCACTAAAAATAGAAAAGTACACTCTTTCCAAAGAGATAATACTAAAAGAAGTATAAATAAAATTAAAGACATATTTCTACTCCTTTTTAGTAGATTCTTCACTTAATTCATCAATAGCTAATTGAATTGCTCTTCTAGTAGGAGAAAAGTCTTGTATTCCCCTTAAATCCCTAAATACAAAATCATTATAGAAAGTATTAAATAAAGGATTATCTTTTCGCATACTATCCATCATATCATTGTATGCTGGCTGTAAATCCTGATTAGTACTTAAATTAGGATGGGAAGTGTAGTACTCATAGTAGTCTAAGTAAGTGAGAGCTTTCTTTAAGTCCTCAATTCCTCCTTTATCTTTATATCTAAGCAAATACTTAAAAATATTGCTTATACAGAAAGATTGACTATATAAGAAGAATAAAGGGTTAATAGTAATATCACCAACAGTTCTAGAGTACTTATTGTAGTAATCTGGAGTAATTTTATTAATTTCAGTCATTTAGACTATCTCCTTTGGTTTTTGGAAGTTATGTTAGCATAAATTAGAAGAATACACTTAAAATAGTAAATACACTATCAATTAATAAAGTACTAACACCTAGTAGACTAGCTACACCTAAAGCGATATAATAGTAAGGCATAAGTCTCATAATTGTCTCCTTAAAAAAAAATAACCACAAACAGAACTAAATAGTTCTGTCTGTGGTTATTTTTATTCTACTTCTTCCAGCCATGCAATAAATTATTTAATCTATAACATGCATTTAATACTTCACCTTCATGACTAAAGTCATTAGGATTGAATATTCTAAGCTTATTCTGAATGATTCTTACTAATGCTTCATTTACATCATCTTGGAATGCAAATGCTAAATCACCATCAGAGTCCCTACCAATATGCTTAATCTTAATATTAGGGCCATAAGTCTCTTTTAATTTTCTGCTGTGCATAAAATACCTATGACACTCTGCTGGCTCTGCCTCTGCACACATCATACAAATGACATCTCTTTGTATAAAGTGAGCATCAAAGTGAGATATAGCCTCAACATATTCAGGATATTTGAGTAATTTCTCAAAATCTACAATAAGGTCATTAGCATTCAAAGCTGTACGCTCTGGCCTATTGTAGGCAGGGACAGGAAAAGCATGAGAAGATTCCCAAGGCAGTATTCCTGCACTATTCCAGATTTCCTGTGCTGGGCTATATACATCCCAACTAGGATTAACTTTAGCACCCAATTCAGGCACATGAATATAATCAATGTTGTGCTTAGCACTTTGAGCTAATAAGGATTCCTTATTATACATATAATACTTTCTTGAATAAGGCACAGACCTTACATCTAAAAGTACATTGACACCTAACTTCTGTAAGGTATCTAATAATTCTGCACTATTGGTACCAAAAGTGTGATATCCAACAGTATAGACTATGCTAGGATTATGAGCTATCATATTAATCTCCTTAAATTATAAATAAATAACTCAAAAGAGGGCCGCAGGCCCTCTATAATTAAAGTGAATTTAAGTTATCTCTAACTTGCATTAATAACTTACCAAGGTAATTCTTACCTTTACCTTTACAGGTACCCCAATAAGTATCATTAGTTTCATTAACTTCCTTAATTTTACCTTTAATTTTACTAAGTAAGTAACCGTAGTTGCTATCTTTAGCAAACTTAGCTTCAAGCACTGTTTGCATAGCTAATAGCTTAATATCTTTCCAATCAGGTCTATGAGGTAATAATTTAGCTAATGCTATAGCAGTTTCTGCACTAGTCTCTAAAAACAATTCTTCAAAGCCTTCGCACTTAATAGCTTGATAAGCAGATTCAGCATTAATAAACTGGTACTCTTTTTCTCCAATAATCAAAGTAACAGTGCAATAAGCATTATTAGATAAAATTGACCTGTCATACTTATTAAATTTCATGGTATAGTCTCCTTAAAAAGATAAGCACACTTACGTGTGCTTATCTATATAATTACTGGTTATCTTGAATAAACTTAAGGATTAGTTGTAAAGTACTCTCATCAGCTAAATTGTAGATGTCTACATCTAGCTTATGAGCTAAACGCATTGCTTGTGCTGTTCCACCATTGAGACCTGCATCTTTAGTCCAACAAATAATGAAACTACTAAGAGTATCATTAGGGTGATAACCTCTAACTTGTAAGGAATCACGCATAAGATACTCTTTAGCCCAAGGCTTACGCATAACTGCATTCACATTAGGATGTAATGTAATTAAGTCGTTATAGCAAATATTATTCATCTCCTCACTTATCTGTGATAAAGATTTGATGGTATATACTTGCTTATTAGAAGCTCCTGCTCTAAAGGCAGCATCTGCTCCTTTAGCATCACCAGTCCTAAGTACCCATCCTTCTCTATCAAGGATAGTGGCAACCTTAGTCATAACCTCTAGAATATCTCTAGGGGTCTCTCTGCTTCCAATACCTGCATAATACTTAGTCATAGTATGTATCTCCTTATAAAAGAAATAAACTCAAAAGAGGGCCGCAGGCCCTCAAATTAGTTAACTAAGAGCATATTCAGAGTTAAGTACTTCTTTCCACATATTAGGCTCAATTTTCTTAAAAGTGAGCTTTCTAATAGGCATTTGGTTAGTAATAAATTGAAGTAAGTTACTCTTAGCAATCTTAGCTAAATTAGCGATATAAAGTCTTCTTAAATCATTACCATAGTTAGGTAATACATGAAATGAATCATGTACTGATAACAATTCAAAAGGCTTAGTAGGAACTAAAGATAGTAATTCCTGTAATTCCTCTTCATCAACCATCTTAATAGTTGAAGCATCAAGGAAATCAAGAATATGAGCAGATAAGAAACTAGATTCCTTAGCAATACGTACCATATTAGATACCATTTCTTGATTCTTATCATTAGTTGGAGCTAATACAGGCTTACCTGCTAACATATTCTTAATACGTTGGATATTGAATGGATTATGCATAGCTAATGCAGTCATTTCTCTTACAATTAGAGAATCAATACTATGAATGATATTAGCTAAGTAAGCTTTACCAGTCCTACATGGAGCATTAACTAAGACATCAGTTACAAAGTCTGAACCATCAAAGTTAAATTCAATGCTTTTGTGGTCATAAACTTTAATATGCACATCAAATAAATCAGGCATAGTCCAACCATAAGAATCTACTGTAGGATTCCATGAACCTACAACAGCATGCATTACTTGCCATACATAAGGTAATTCTCTTGACATTAAGTCATAGAAATCTTCCTCATACTCACCAAATAACTCTTTAGGCTTAGCAGAGCTCCCGTAAAGAGAAGTCATGATAGCTTTCTTTAAGGTATCTCTAGTAATATCAGGCATAGGGCCTGTGACATCAGTTAAGAGCTTAAATAAGTCAGTATAGGCATCTCTTCTAACGCCTGTATTAATAACATTAGAGTATTCAGCAGCTCTTCTATCACCTATAAGACAAGATAAGAGTTGAGTACCAGAGGAAGTAGCATCTAAAGCTATAGGATGATGATTAACTTCACCTTTAATAGCTTTAAAGTAGCTATCTACAGCAGCTGCGTATTGATGAGGCTTATCTGCTTCCTCAACCAAGTCATAGAGTTTATCTTGGTTCTCTTGAAACCATTCTAAGCGTTCATTCCATACTAACTTATCTTTGCCATAGAGGTTAGCAATGTCGATTTGGAAGTATTGAAGAGGAGTAAAAGTTTGCATAGTAGTACCTCGGTAAGACTAGGGTAAATTTAGTATTTTTACCCTAGTTAGGTTCACGGTTTAGATTACTTTTTCACCATTAGCAAATTCTACTAATGAATTGGTAAAATCATCAGATTGATAAGAGATATGATAGCCTTGGCAATATACTCTGCCTCTCTTATCATATTTGTGGATAAGATAAAAAGTATTATCCTTATAGAAGTTAGTAATATCAGATTGTACTGATACATACCTATTCCAGTTAACTCTATCCTTATTAGAGTTAAGTTCTTTCTTAGGAGTATGCTCCCTATGTGCTAGAACATAGGTATTTAACCTTAAAGGAATAGAATTAACTCTATTAATATGCTCTAAATTAGTATTTCCAGCATAGAAAGAGTTACGTAAGACAATACTGCTTCTTGGTGAGAAATGGTAACCAGTATCAGTATTTCTCATAACTTCCTTAGGAGGAATTACCAAAGGAGGTGGATACATCATTTCATTAATCATTTCAGTATCCTGCTTTTTAAGAGAGAATCTAGTAATAACTTGGATACCCTCATAATCTAACAAGTCTTCCTCAATTAAAGTATTTAAGACTTGTAAACAGAGATTTACATTAGAAAATCTCTTATAAAGAAGTCCTATTAAGACATCAGGAGTAGTTCTTTTATAAAAGAACATATGAGCAAGAATATCTATAGCGATAGCTTGCTCTATACTATCCTCTAATGAAGATGGTAAAGGTAAGAGTTTAGCTCTTTCTCTAAGGAAAGGTATGAGACGGTACTTATTAACTACTGTCTCAATAGTCTTTTGAGTTTCTTCTAAGTTTTCCATAAATAAGTATTCACTATCTAGGTAGGAAAAAAATAAAGCAAGCTACAAAGTAGCTTGCTCTAATAAATCTAAGTGGCTGCACAGTACTTTAGGGGTACCGTACAGCCTTTTGGCTATTCGTCTAAATTAATGTCACTCATTAACTCATCTGCAGCCATCTGACTAGCACTGCTAGCTTTCTGCTCTGGTACCTTATAAGCTTCAACCTTAAGCTTATGAAGTACCTTACGCTCACCATCTGCCATGCCAGCAAAGATGGCCTTAATTTGCTCCAATAAGTTATTGCCACATGCAATGCGTTTTGCAACATCACTATCACCAGACACTTGTCTAGGCTCGATGTTGTCAATAGCAATGCCTAAAGGAATTGTTACTACCACAGGCTTGCCTGTAGTCTCATCAATCCACTTAGGAAGCTCAACACCAATGTTGAGCCATAACTTGCTTGGAGTTCTTTCTTGAGTAGCAGGCTTTCTGCTATCACTGAAAGTATCCTCAAGAACAGCGGTGTTAATCTCACCAGCGTCCATTGCTCTATCGTAAGCAGCGTCAGCTCTGTCACTTCTGACATAGCTGTTTAACTTAGCACGAAAATCAGAACCACGAACGGAAGTATTGTTACGATTTGCCATAGTATGTACCTCAAATAGGCTAGGGGAATAGGCAGAATGTCTATTCCAAATTAATAAAAAGGGAATGCTTAGAACAAGCACCCAAAAGAGAGCCGCAGGCTCTCAAAACTATCTAACTATCTAGTGATAGCTAACTATCTAAAGAAGAAAAAATTACTTATTAAAAAAAAATAATAATAAATAATTCAAAAGAGGGCCACAGGCCCTCTAATGAACTAATCTAAAGACATAGGGAATGGACTAGGAAGTGGCACTGCTTTAGCAGTAGGTAAAGCATTCTCTACTTCCTCTGCTGACCAAGGGTCAGTAGCAGGTATTTCTTCCATGATGTACAAACCATCGAAACCAAAGCAAGTATTAGCTGGAAGAGACTCATTGTTTTGTAACTCAATACGAGTGAATTTAACAGAAGTAAACATAATATTCTCCTTAAAGTAAGTACTCAAAAGGGAGCCGCAGGCTCCCCAAATAAATATTAGAAATCAAGTTCACGCATTGCAGCTTGGTAAGCTGCCTCAGACTTAGCTAGGTAAGCTTGATAAGCTTTCTCAGCTTTAGTTTTGCTTGCTTCTTGCACTTCGTTATAAGTTTCCCATGCTGCTGCAAGCTGTGCTGCACAAAACTGTTGTTCTGATGCAGGTACTGCTGGGCCATCCAGTTCAAGTTCAGTAATAGGGGTATAATGAATGTTATCGTATGCCATGGTAATTCTCCTTATCGGCTAGTTATAGGGTAACGAAATATTGAACAACGTGAGATTGATTTTCAATTTTGTATTCGTTAATTTTGGAATATCCAAATAACTTAAGGTCATCAGTAATTACTGGAGTAAGTTGTATGGTCATACCATCAACTCCTCGAAAGAGACCAGCATGGTCTATTACTCCTCGTATAGGTAACACTTGAAGTGTTACTCCATTACGTAAGGACTTAACGGTACAGGTAACCTTTCTACTATCTAGTTTCATAAAGTATCCCAACTATCTAACACAGAAAAAAGCTACGCACGAACGTGCGTAGCATAAAACAAATACTCAAAAGGGGGCTGCAAGCCCCCTAACCTTACTTCTTCTTGCTGTTAAGCTCTTCCATCTTGGCGAGGACAGCTTTGATGTCCTCGTCAGAGACGCCCTTATTAGCGAGAGCCTTCTTAAGCTCATTCTGCTTAATGCAGTAGTCTGCTGCAATCTCGTATTTGTAGGATTCGCCAAGCAAGGCAAGCTTTGCTCGCTCCTGCTTAACCTTGAGTTCGGTGACTTCAAAGCTAAGCTTTGAAGTTACCGCCATACGCTTTGCTTGCCAAGACAAAGCTTCGACTGCACTACTAACAGTGGTGTTCGCACCTTCCACAGTAGTGGTAACTAAGGTTAAAGAGGAGGATAAAGTCTTGCGAGAATCTGCGAGTAAGCCCATGGTAGGTCTCCTATATTAATTAATAACCGAAAGGGAGCCGCAGGCTCCCAACAAGTGTACGTGTGAGTGTAGGTGTAGGTGTAAGTGTGGGGGGGGGGTGTTTTACGTGTGAAGTGTACCCCCACATGTGTACTATGGCTATATAAAATTATTTTAGTTTCATTAGGGGCCCCTTAAAATTAAGCGTAGAGGCCCTATACACTTCGTTTAAGAGGGTAGACTATCGTTAGGGGTATGAATGTACCTCTTTTAAAAGAGGCTTCATTTAGAGCCCTCTACGATGCTATACAGCCTATCACTAATTTTTACACCAAAAAGACCTACAAAAAACGGAGACTATCTTACTCATTTAAATAATATTGACAGTATATAAAATTAAAATATAATAGGGTTAACCCCTCCCTAAGAAACGAAATTGTAATATACATATATAAATAAAATTTATTTAAAATAATACTTCCTAAAACTTTTATTCTTTATAAAAAAACAACACGAGTTACGAGATAATCTTTAATACGTAACGAAGTGGAGTATTAAAGTTATCGAGTAACGAAGTGATTGTTTTTTTATAAAGAATAAAAGTTTTAAAGAAAAATAAAAAATAAAAAGAAATAAAATAAAAAAGGTAAGAATAAACAAATATTCTTACCTTTTTTTATTAATAGTTAGATTAAGTACTAAGTTATACTACTTTAAATATAAAATAGCTTTTCCATAATTCCTAGCTACTTCATGTTCAATAACACACCCATTAGTTGATTCCCAACCAGACATAAATACACAGATGTCTGCACTATCCATACAAGTTAAACTATTAGCTAAACCTAAAATAGGCTTACCCTTATAAGCAGGATTAAAAGTATTAATACGCTCACAAGCAACAAGATACTTCTTTCTTAACTCTGCATCAGCATAGTCAAGAGCAGCACTAATCTCTTCACTAGTCTTACCTTTCATAGGTAAGTGAACAGTGTAATACAACTTATTAGAATCCTTAGTAATCATTATTACCTCCATTTAAAGAATGTTTAACACGGTCTTTCTCTTCCGCTCTCTTGCCATCATTAAATCTATCTAATGTTCCGACTAGATACGGTGGACTATTCCTTACCCCTTAGGGTGTGTGCGTCTAGTCTCTGCATTTAGATAAACCACATCATGTCCATAAACATTAGAGCGTCTCTTCTTTAATTTGGCTCTCATATGCTCCATAGACTTATCATGTAATGTTGCAAGATACCTAGCACCAGCCATTATTGATGGATACTTATTACCATCAATAATAACTCCAACAGATATTGATGAAACATATTTAGCA
>NFZC01004437.1_pt1 | contig 65987 bp, 137 predicted proteins | sample 1095391 | NCBI WGS metagenome assembly NFZC01 (sample SAMN03609890, study PRJNA323583) | gut metagenome | isolation source: feces | host: Rattus norvegicus | place: Denmark: Riget | collected 2013
GCTCTTGGTTGGTGCAGACAGCTACTTCGACTTATAATGAATTCTGACGTTAAACCTTTTAATTCAATGTTACTTACTGGGAGAATTAAAAGAGCGGTTTTCCAGACCGTAAAGGAGTTTCGTCAACTCAGCTACTAAGCTTATCATTAAAGGTACAGTCTGCTAAGTATTTTTAAGAGATAAGGCTTGCAAAAATTCCGATGGTTTATAGATGCAAATAGCCTTCGGGAAAATCTTGGTGGGTGCTTCGGCACAAATGGGCAAGGCAACCTATGGGTTAGCGCTTGTTGAGTAGGAAATTTTGCAATAAGAAAGGATTATTTATGAAGAATCAAAAAGAAAAAATTCGAATTCGTTTCTATAGAACCAACGGTAGAAAAACCAATCGAGAAGCTAATGGACAATTTATAAAGGAATTTAATTCTATTAGAGAGTTAAAAACCTTTATTTCTAATCTTCTTTCTTCTCGTCTTCATTCTTCTCGTTCTTATATTTATTGCGTTAATCTTTGTGAGGACTTAACTCCTTCTCAATATCAAGCTTTTTGTCAGAATGAAATGAGCAATGATAAGATTAAAAGAGCTATTGAGCATTGGCGTTGGGGGCTTAAATATTCTTTTAACGATTGGAAAGCATTATCTCATAATAGTTATAAGAAATCTGTAAAAGAACAGAAAAAAGGTATTAAAGAATGTAATAAGAGGAGATAAATCATGACAGATTTGGATTTGGGTATTATTTATTCTATTAAGCATCTTAATAAAGGTGAAACTTGTAAAGAAAGAATTAAAAATTTTCTTTATGAATACACCGACACTCCTAAAGAGTATCCATATTCTGACACTGAACTTTATCGAATTTTGGTGGAGACAGTAAAGAGTTATATGGAAGCTGCTGAATCTCCTCGTTTGGATATGTACAATTTCTTTGATTGTCTTAGGGTTACAAATCCGCTCATTGGCAATCCAAAAGAACAGAGAATTGTTCGAGAATATGTAATGAACGCAATGATTGGTATGCTGGACATGGCGAGAGTTAAGCGTGATGGTGAATATGTTAATGGTTTTCGTGAAATGAGAAAAGAGTATTAATAAAAATTATAAGAACTTGTCAAAAAAAGTTAAAAACCTCTTGGCAAGTTCTTTTTTTTGTGCTATATTAGCATTAGAGAATAAATTAAAAGGAGAGGATATTATGCCATACTATTCCAATAAAAGCTGGACAAGGGTTTATAAAGTTAAGTTTAATGACGCTGATATTTTTTTCGACAAGGTGTATCGCAGAGATTCTAACGATAATTCTATTATTGACACCATTGAATTGGACAGTGACAATTCCCTTTTTATTACAGAGGAACAACTTCCAGTTGTTCAAAAGTTTGGAAATGGCATTAAGAGTATGACTTATATTGGGAAACTTTTTGGTCATAAACTTATTGTCAACGAGGAAAAAGAAAAGGAGACGTAAAAAATGGACGAAAACATGGAGACCTTTACTATTACTTGTACCATGAAGAAGCGTTGGGTAAATGATTTTATGTCGATGCTTAAATATATGGAATCATGTGGTAGGATTGGTCATTCAGCACTTGTTGGTTTTTACTCTGACGGGGATGGAGACTTCCGTCCCGAATTTAAGACGAATATTGAGTGGACAAAACAGAATGGGTACACTCCTGAAACTATTAATAAGGATTATGCGCCCAAAATCCCTGAGAGGATTTTTGATGCAGGATAAGGGGTCAGCTTATCCAGAATAGGAGTTCATTATGGATGGGACAAAGATTTAAGCCAAATGAACAAACGGTTGATAAAACTCCGTTTACGCCAGAAGAATTTGCTAAAAAAGCTCAAGAGTTATGGGAAGAATATCAAAAGAATCCCATTCCTCGACATGGTCATTTAACCGTTGATAATTTTATGTGGGACGTTTTATATGCCGCAGGATATGAAGAACGGTTAGAAATTTTAGACCAGATTCCAATGACGTATTAAAAGTTTTAAATTAAAATAATTTAAATAAAAGGAACTGTTGACAAATGAAACAGATTCGAAGAAATGTTTTTGAGACAAATAGTTCATCTTCTCACGCTATTTCTTTTAGTGATAGCAAACATAATCTTGATTATACTCAACTTGTACCTGATAATGATGGTGTAATTCATTGTCATTTTGACGAGTTTGGTTGGGGGTATTATGGACTGGGAGATACAAATTCTGCCGAAGTAAAACTTAATTATCTGATTACTCAAATTTGTGAGACGAATGATTGTATTCGTCCATGGTGTTGTAAAGAATATGAGCTTCAAGAAACTGCTGAATCCGTAATGGAAACCGATGATTTCAAGATGCTTGAAGAAGACATTATTCATACATTAAGAGAACATGATATTAATGCTAAAAAGATTGTTGTTGACGCAGAACGAGAAGGATATGTAGACCATCAAAGTGTTTGTGCGATAAGGAATATTCTTCCTGATGAATGTGGAACATATTCTGATTTTGTTTTTGATAAGGGATATGATTTACTTATTACGAACGACAATGCTTATTGTGAAGATGAATTGTTGGAAGTAGCTCAGAATAACGATTCAACGATTGTAAACTGGTTGTATTAAAAGGAGAAATAAAAAATGGATAAAGGTTATATGTTTAAGGTAAGAAAAAAGGATGGTCTTGGTGCTCCGCTTTGGAGAATTTTCCAGATTATGCCGATGCCCACACAGTTTGGTTCTATCAGCTTCCAGTTGCTTGGATATAATGAGACTGATAAGGTATTTGACCTGATTGATGCAAAGGATTATGAGATTGTAGATGAAGTGGCTAAATCTTCTCTACTGTAATAAAACGGATTTTTTATTTGGATAAAATTTTATAAAGCTATTGACATTCTCCTTTTAATGTGTTATTATCTTTTTACAAAGATAACCATTGAAAGGAGTTTGTTTTATGACTGCTTTAGAAGCAAGAAAGGCTGTTTGGGAAAAAGATAGTAATTCTATTACAAAAGAACTGTATAACCATTTTCAAAATAAAATCCAAGAAGCTGTTTCACATGGACTTTGCTGTTGTACGGTAAAAATTCCTATAACTAATAATCTTCTTAAAATTGGGGAAGTATTAAATCTTTTAAAAGCAGAGGGGTTTTATTGCATGACTATTTTCTCAGAACCCCTTGATGTGTATACAATTAATAATTTTTGGGAAATAGAAGTGGAGTGGTAAAATATGACAGCTAAAGAAGCAAGAGAAATTATTCGTAACAATTACGGGTATAACGGGATTTGCCGAAAATTATATCAATATCTTCAAAATAAAATTGAAGAAGCGGCTTTAGAGAATCGTTTTGGATGTGAGGTTAAATATCCCATTTTTTCTTTTTTTGTTGACTCTAATGGGAAAACACATCAAATTGCTAATTATCCTAAAATTGAGGCGGCTATGAGTCTTTTAAGAGAAGATGGTTTTAATTGCCGTATTTCTCAAAGCGGCGAAAATTGGGAAGTAGAGGTTGAGTGGTAATGACTGCTAATGAGGCAAGAGAAGTAGCAGTAGCTTTTAATTCAGCTAAGAATGATATTATCTATAAAAAATTACAAGAAGCGATTCAACAGGATGCGTCAGAGGGAAGATTTTACGCCACCATAAATATTCCTGATTATATTATTGAAACTGATGACAATGGGGTAGCATATTATATTGCTATTGGAGACAGGTTGGATAAAGCCGTATTAACTTTAAAAAGTGATGGATTTAAAGTTACAGTACAACCTTCTATCTGTGCTGAATGTAAATATGAAGTTGTAATTGATTGGTCTAAGGAGGAAAATAAGGCATGAGACAGGTTCGATTGAATACATTTGAAACTAATTCTTCTTCAAGTCACAGCTTTGTGATTACTGATTTTGAGGGACGTTACTCTCAGGAAGAAATTATGAGTCATATTTATTGTCGAAAAGATGGCTCTGTAAATATGTGGAACAATAGCCTTGAATTTGGGCGTTCTCCTTTTGATTTTTTGAATACTTTTGAAAGCAAGACTCGATATGCCATTGCATCTTCTAATGGTAGACTTGTTCCTCAAATTGTTGAAGTTTGGAAAAAGTATATTCCCGGATTTTCTCATTTTGAGTTTGATGAAAAGTATCGTGTTTGGGATGAAGAGAAACAGGAATATGTAGAGACTGATGACGATAATCCTGTTTATGAATATGGCTACACCGATGATTCCATGATTGAAGAGTGGCTTAAAAAATATAATGTCTCCGTTGAAGATTTTCTTACTATGAAGCGCTATATCGTAGTTTGTGATGGAGATGAATATAAAACTTGGGATAAGGTGCGTGATAGCGGCCTAATGGATACCTCTCATATTATTCATGATAGTTATGCTGAACAGGAAACAGAATGGGAAGCTAAGTGGAAAGCTGAACAAGAAGAAAAATGTGAGAAGGAGCATACCAATGAAAATCATTAAACCTCACCGTTATGAAATTAACCCGTCTGTAACCGAAGACTTGTTGACAGAAGCTGGTTTTAAGAAGGGATATTGGTTAGCTGCTTCCGAACCCGGATATGTAGAAGACCACTGGTATTCCAAGAATTATATACTTGATAATAAAACCGATATTGATATAACTGTTGCTATTGATATTACTCGACTTGATGAATGGAATGACTTTGATGGAATTGAAGTTATTGATGGAGATTTCGGTCAGCCATACTATCCTTTTTATGAATATCGTGAAAAGGATGGAAAACATTTAATCTCTGGTCATTTTCCTTTCTTGGAAAAGATTTATCAAGTTTATGATAAAGAAATGGATAATCTGGTCGAGCAGGGAATTTTTGTAAGAAAGGATATTAATAAATAATATGCCTATTATTCTTGATGGTAAAAAGGTAGCCAACGAAATTGCAGAAGATTTGAAGAAGCGTTGCGAAATTCTTAAAGCTAATCACATTTTTCCAAAGCTAATTATTTTTACCAACACTGATGATGCGAGTAAAGTATACGTTCGCAATAAAGTAAAGCGTTGTGAAGAAATTGGTATTGAGGCCGTTACCTATCCAATTTCTAAATTTGAAGATTTTAATATTGCGGATAAAGATTGCGATTGTTGTGAAACTCCTTATATTTTGCAAGAACCTTCTAATCTGACTAAATTTCAAAATACTGTATTCGTTGACCAGTATTATCATACAGATGTAGATGGTTTTAGCGCAAGCAATCTTGGTAAACTTTTTAAAAATGAAGAAAAAGATGGATTGATTTATTTTAAGGCTTGCACTCCAAAGGGAATTATTACTCTCCTCGATTATTATAACATCCCTATTGAGGGTCGAAAAGTTGTAATTCTTGGACGCAGTAACATTGTTGGTAGACCTATGGCGGCTATGATGCTCAATCGAGATGCTACCATTTCTATTTGTCATACTAAAACTCAGCAAATGGTGTTTGACGAAGAAGTTTGGTCTGCTGATATTATTGTGTCAGCGGTAGGTAAAACTGGTATGCTTTCTGGTTACACCCCTTTGTTCTATGAACGTATATTTCCTCATAAGACTTTAATTGATGTCGGGATGAATCGTGACGAAAACGGAAAGCTTTGTGGAGATATTTGCAAGGAAGCTATTGAACATTGCTATGCGTACACCCCCGTCCCCGGTGGCGTTGGCCCCATGACAGTAATTTCTCTTTGTGAAAATGTTATTGAATTTTATGAAAATGGAAAGGATGCTTATCTGTGAGACAAATTAGACTTGGCACTTTTGAAACCAATTCTTCCTCTACTCATAGCTTGGTGATTGGTACTCCAGAGCAGATTGAAAAGTGGAAGAATGGAGAGTTGTTTATCAATTATTATGATGATTACGCAACTGTTTTTAAGACAAAAGAAGAACTTGACCAAATGGAGGAAACCGAGGAGTCCTTTTATAGAGACGAATGGAAAAATGGAGAAGAATGGGACGAAGCAACAGAATATCTCGACCACGATTCTAAAATTATCACAACGCCCGGTGGAGAACAACTTTCTATTGTTTGTGCTTATGGTCGAGATGGCTAATTATTAACAAATTGTAAACAAGAGGGTATTAGAGAAATTTCTTTAATATCCTCTTGACTTTTACAAATCTATATGATAATATAAAGCTACAATAAATCAAAGGAGTTGTGTTTATGAACAAGATTAATGAAAAGGTATATTGTGCTTATGATACGCTGAACCCTTCTATTGACCGCACGACAGGAAAAGAGATTCATATCTGTGGCTATTATGGAACTATCTTCTGTACTAAGTGTTCTTCCCGATATGACGGCGAAAAGATTAAGAAGTACATGGAAGATACCCCTCGTATTGAACATTAACAAGGAGGCATAAAAAGTGAATTTTATTCCCGGTGTTACTCTGTTGAATATGCACCTTGTTTCAGATAACATCCCTATTTGGGGAGGTGTTTTGATTGGCCTTTTCCTAACTTTTATGGCTTGGATTGTAGGATATGGCTTTTCTAAATGGTATCAAGGATTGATTTGTAGAGTAATCCTTCTTATCATTGTTTGGACAGGAATGAGTTGGCTTTCTTTATATCCAAGTTATTGGATGAAATATGAAGTTACAATAGATAACAATGTTTCTTATGTAGAATTTACAGATACTTATGGAACAAATGTTTCACGAGAAGGAAAAGTTTACACAATCACCGGAGAAACGCATCGTGGTTGGATTTGGGATATGAAGGAGTATGAAAATGAAGAACTGGGTAAGCTATCAGAACGGTAATTACACCGTAAAATTAAATACCGAAAATGGTACGAAGATTCGTGAAAACGACCTTGACTTTTTCGATGCAGAATTTCCCGAAAGTGCAGATGTAAAGATTACGAACAGGTGTTCGAACGGTTGCTCCTTCTGTCATGAGGGTAGCACCAAGGATGGTAAGCACAGTGACGCTCTTCATTCTCCTGTTTGGGAGAGCTTCCATCCTTATACAGAGGTAGCCCTCGGCGGTGGAAATTTGATGGAATATCCCGACTTTGTTCCACTGCTTGAGCGTCTTAAGACTTTGAAGCTTATTCCCAATATTACAGTTCATCAGTGGGATTTTGAAAAGAACTTTGACCTAATTAAGAAGCTTTCTGATGAAAAGCTGATTTATGGTCTTGGTGTTTCTCTTGATAAGGTTACGCCTGAATTCATTGATAAGATGAAGCAGTTCCCTAATGGTGTTATCCATGTTATTAACGGTATTGTTACTGGCGTACAAATGATGGCACTTGCTAATAATGGCCTTAAGATTTTGATTTTGGGGTATAAGACTGTTCGCCGTGGTAATAAGCTTTATCATTCTAATGTTGGTTATGCTATCGACAGGCGTAAGACTTTGCTGTATAATCAGCTTGAAAAGATTCTTAAAGAGAATTGGTTTAAGGTTGTCAGCTTTGATAATCTTGCCATTAAGCAACTGAAACCCCAGCGTCTTGTTTCAAAGGAATACTGGAATACTTGCTTTATGGGCGACGATGGAATTGATGGACACCAGACTTCTGCAAGTATGTATATTGACCTTGTAGAAAATGAGTTTGCTCGTAATTCCTGTGATGTTGACCATCGTTTTAAGATTGAAGATAAGACCGTTACAGAGATGTACCAGTTTTTGAAGAGGATGAAATAAATGGGGAATAAATTCAATGTAATTAAAATTGAAGACCTTGAAAAAGCTATTGATGATGCAGATTATGATGTTTATGATTGGGAAGGGAGTGGAATTTCTAAGGGAGAGCTTTATAAAATTCTGGAAGAACTTCCTAAGTATATCGCAACAAGTTTAATTAAGGATGATTAAAATGGCAAGGACAAGAGAAGAAAATCGTTTTAATCGAGAAAAGAAAATTAAGCGCAATAAAAAATTAATTGAATCCTGTTGTTGGTATCTTAACGCAGATTTGGAAAACGGCTATTATAAAAATAACCATGAAGTTTCTAAAGCTATCACAGGAGGAAAATCTAAAAAAACAAACACTCGTAAGGGACATTCTTCTTATAGATGTACTCAAGGTGATTATGGAAAAGCAAAAAAATATTCTCCTCACGATATGCGTCAATTGCAAAAAATGAATGACGAGGATTTTGATGATGATTAAAGATAATGAAATTTATCGTATGCCAAACGATTTTGAAATTGGTAGTATTCTTTCTGATTGTGCGGAAGCTTTAAAGAACGCTGACACTTACGCCGAGGAAGATGCAATTAAAGTTGAATATTCAAATTGCATGAGAATTCTTTTTAAAAAGGGTTTTGGAGATGTTTATACTTTTGACAACTTCATTTCTCTTGTTGATAGCACTTGTATTCTCAACTACGATGGATGTGGATATATTGTTGACAAGGATGGGAAAGAAATTGAACCCGTTAATTGTAATGTTTCTTGGCTAAAGAAGCATAAGAAAAAGAATCATTATATTACTTGGTATAATAAGTAAGGAGTTATAAAAACAAATGAAGGCTAACATTAAGTTTACCAATAGTTCTGATTTTACTAAGAAGCTTAAGCCGAATAAGTGCTACGTTGGTAGTAAAGCAACCTCTAAAAAGGGTTTGGGAACTTATAAGAAGAATAAGTTCACTAAGGAACGAATGGATGAACTTGAAGAGGAGTTTTTTGAAGATGAAGATTACATTTAAAAACATCTCTAAGATTGAACTAACTATAGATTCTTCTGGACATGGTAGTATTAAAATGAGTTGCCCTGCTGAAGAGACTAACGGCACTAACGGCTCTGAAATCGAATTGTTTTTTAAGAGTTGTGAGTATGAATTTTCAAACGATGAAATTGTTGTTAAAAAGCTGTATTTAGAAGATTATTTCCCAGCAGTAGTTTCCAATGAAACGAAAGGCGATTTATGACTTTTGAGGAACGCTTTAACTGGGTTGAAACCACAGAGGGTCAAAAGTTTTATTATGATTGGATAAAGAAACTCTGCGATAGAGCGGGAGAAAAAATCAACACTAATATTCACATGATGGATAATGGAGAGTATTTTGTATACATTAAGCCATCTGAAAAGATGAAAGAATATTTGTTAAAGCGAAATCCAGCCGTTGATTTTTCTTCTGATTCTACCAGAGTAAAAATTTACTTTACTGTAAAAAATACAATCATTGCACAATTAAAAATTATTGTTCGACGATACGAGAAAGGGTTGTATGATGGTATCCCATTGATTACTCTTTATGAGAGTGTTGAAGAAGCAATCGAAAAAGATATTGAAAAGAAGGTTCTTCATGCAGAAGAATACTTTTTTGAACATCATCCAGAATAATTTTAAAAAAATAAAAGAAAACTTTTATTAACCCCTTGACAAATTTCTATAGGTGTGCTATACTTATCATTGTTAATAAACAAAACATTTTGTGTATGCCTACACAGCAATTTTTTAGAAAGGCATAGAAAGGAATTTATTTATGTATAACAAGAATACTTCTAAGAAGAACTCTAACAAGGCTTGGGCTCCTCGTCCTGAGAAGCCTACCAAGAAGTCTGCTCCGAAGTCTCGTCAAGGCAAGTTTGTTGACCAGATGAAGCAGACTCGCAAGAAGCTGTATTACGAGAAGGTTGAGCTTCCTGCTATGGACTCTAATTTGACTTTGACCGAGAACGGTGCTGTTGCATACAAGTCTTCTGGCTCTGCTCTGGTTGATATTAACTTCAAGATTTCTGCCATGCGTGAAATGGAAGAGGGTCAGATTGTTGCTCTGTTCCGCAAGGCTTATGCTGAGAATCCTCGTCTGGCTATGCGTTGGCTTGGTTTTTTGATGGATATTCGTGGTGGTAAGCTCGTTGCCTAAGCCACCTTTCACAGTAATGTGTCAAAAAAAATAAGGTGAACCTAAGCAAAAAGGGTGTCACATTTTGTGGCTAACGGTTCAGAGTCGGAAACGATTTATGAGTAAGGGAAGCTAAACCCGAAAGGGCAAGCTAATACCGTGCCAAGTTTATTTTATTCTTAATGAAAGGTTGAAGTATGGAAAGAAAATTTTATCCTAAGAATTAGAAAGGCTATGGCTGTATTTATCGAATAACCAATTTAATAAATGGTAAAGAGTATATTGGATAGACAGCCAATAAATATTCCTCTAAAAGATGGGACGCTCATAAGCATGAAGCTGCAAAAGGAAACCCTAAGCCTCTTTATAGAGCAATGAAAAAATATGGGGTAGAAAATTTTGTTTTTAAGGTAATGCTTACTAATATTCCTGTCGATTAGTTGGATTTTTATGAGATTCTTTGGATAAAAAAGAAAAACTCTTTAGTTCCAAAAGGGTATAATTTAACAAAAGGTGGAAATGTTTTTTCCTATAAAGGAGAAGAGAATTTATCTTTTGGAAAAACTCCTTGGAATAAAGGAATCCCTCGTTCAGAAGAATGCAAAGAAAAAATAAAACAATCTTGGACAGAAGAAAAAAGAAAACAATATTCAGATTTCTTTAAACGGGAAAACAATCCCATGTATGGGAAGCATTCTAAAGGCATTTCTCGTTATGGAAAAGAGAACCCTTTCTTTCGGAAGCATCATTCTGAAGATACAAAGAAAAAAATAAAAGAGTTTTCTAAAGAAAAAAGCAAATCCGTAATTCGCTGTGATAAAGAAACAGGAAAAGAATTACAAAGCTACAATTCTATAAAAGAAGCAACTAAATGGGTTTGCGAAAATACTTCCTTTCAAAATCCAGACCATTCTTTTATAAGTAGATGTGCTCAAGGAAAGCACAAATACGCATATGGATATAGCTGGAAATTTAAAGAATAAAATAAAAAGGTGTATCGACTAAATATTAGGACTGAGATTAGCACAGTCCGAAGCGCCTTACCCCTTTTTAAAGGGTGAAGAGATAGTCAGCGGATTATAGAAATATAATCTTTACCGTTAGGTGAGCGCCGTTCTTCTATAGTTATCCTTAAGGATATGATGAAGAACGGTGGAGCTAAGATTGTGTCTCAGGTCATTGAACTCATTCCTGAGTACGGTCGCTGGGATATGATTTATAACTTCATTTCTAATCCTATTACTTCTGAGACCATTAAGAAGATGCTTAAGCGTCAGGTTGCTCAGGATAAGATGAATATGAAGGCTGGTAAGCCCATCTCTTTGATGGCTAAGTGGTTGGATTCTGCTACTTCTCGTAGCAAGGAGACCCGTAGGAATGGCCTGTGGACTGTTCATGCTCTTGGCATGACTGAAAAGCAGTATCGTAAGATGCTGTCTGCTATGCGTAAGCATATTGATGTCGTTGAGCGTAAGATGTCCTCTAACAACTGGCAGTCTATTGATTACGAGGCAGTTCCTTCTAAGGCTAACCTTAACTACAATAAGACCTTCTTGAAGCATGATGAAACTCGCCGTAGAGCTTATCTTGATGGTTTGACTCGTGGCGAAGCCAAGATTAATGCTTCTGTTACCAATCCTTGTGAGATTCTGAACAAGTATCATCAGGTTTCTGGCTGGTACTCTAATCCTGATGCTGCTTTGGAGGGTATGTGGAAGGCTTTGCCCAATCTGATGGAACCCAACAAGTCCATGCTCGTTGTGGCTGATGGTTCTGGCTCTATGTCGGCTCGTTGTGCTGGTAACATTTCCTGTTTGGATGTTGCTAACTCTCTGGCAATTTATTGTGCTGACCGTGCTAAGGGAGCTTTTGCTAATAAGTACATTACTTTTAGTATGTCTCCGAAGTTTGTTGAATTTGGCAAGGATTGGACTCTTCAGCGAAAGATTAAGGAAGCAGAGCGTCATAACGAGTGTGCATGTACCAATCTGGAAGCGGTTTTTGACCTGATTCTCAAGACTGCTATTGACAATCATTCTCCTCAGAGTGATTTGCCTGAAAATATCCTGATTTTGTCGGATATGATGTTTGACTCCATGTGCTCCGCTGGAGTAAGTAGGGACGGTTATGGTTGGCTTAGGAATGTGAAGGTGACTAAGAGTTTTATTGACAAGATTAAGGCTCGTTTTGAAGCGCATGGCTATACTTGCCCCACTCTGATTTTCTGGAACGTTATGGGCTCTGGACGTACCACCACCTTCCCGATTACTCAGGATGACCGTGGCATGATGGTAAGCGGCTTCTCTGTGAATACTTTGAAGATGATTATGTCTGGTAAGACTGACCCTCTGTATGCTATCATGGATACCATTTGCAAGCCTCGCTATACTCCTTTTGAAAAGGCTCTCGCATAACAAGACAATAAAGAGAGGGAGAGAAATCTCCCTTTCTTTTTTTATAAAACTCTTGACAAACAAAAATTAATGTGTTATATTAGGAGTACAAAATAAAGGAGTGAAAACCATGAATATTTCTTTTCCTTATGAGTATTATATTTTTGCAGTTAACCACAAGAACAAAAAGAGCAAAAAAGAAGAAGTCTATTTTGTTGGTAGGGACTCTCTTTCAGATTATCCCTCCAGTTGGTGTTCTTATAAGGAAGCTACTCATTTTAACTCCTTAAAGGATGCTTTGACTTTCTTTGGCGAATATAAAAATTACATTGTAACAAATAATAATATATTTGAAACGTCTAATCCTCGAATTATTAAGGTAACGTGTGTTGAAGACCCAATTGTTCAGCTCAACATGGAAAGGAGTCTGTAATATGGGATTGAATTTTTTTGAAAAGCTAACAGACAAACAGCTTTTGGCTGTATACAATCAAGCACAGCAGATGGAACAGAAGAATACAAAGAATGTAGAAATGAAACTACAAAATCCGCTTTTCAAAAAGGCTGTAGATTTTTACGACCGTATTGTAGATACGCCCAATCGAGTAGCGCTTGACCAGTTATATTGTGAAGCGGCGAGACGATGGGCGAACACTCAGATGATGAAGATGAATTAACCACAACATATAGTGGTTAAGATTTTAGGAAAGCACAAGATATTGTGGTGAAAAGGGGAATAAAATGACTATTTTATCTGTCGTAGAAAAAACTTACAATCTGTTCTGGAATGATATGGATTTGCCCGGTGGACTTCTGATAGTTGGTATAGCACTTACCGTTACTGGTATTGCAATTTTATCAAACTATAGAGTGGATGGACCTTTTGGTTTTGTTCCTCTTATTTGTGGGATTTCTATTATAGGGACTCTTGTTTTTAATGGAAAGCAAGAAAAATATCAAGTCCCTTATAACACCTATGAAGTAATGCTTGATGAAAGTGTAGCTTTTGTAGACCCTATTAATAAAGATTTTAAAATTGAACCTAAAGAGGGAGAAACTTCTATTTTTACAGTAACTCCAATTTCTAAAACTGCTAAGGTTCCTACTTTTGAAGTGGGAGAATATATTAATACAAAGGAATATGTAAACGATGAAAGTAATTAAGCAACCTACTGTAATTACTACTGAAGAAACTTGTAGAAGTTGTGGGGCTGTGCTTGAGTTGAATCCTTGGGATTATAAAGAAAAAACTCGTACCTATGGAGACATTTTTGATTATTATTATTGTACTGTCACAAGAAAATGGTATATTTGCCCGTGTTGTCATGCAGTTAATGTTGTGAAAACACTCATTGATGGAAAAGAAAGCGATTTATGACGGTTAAAGAATATAATAATTTTTATATCAGATGCAGTAACGCTATCTGTTTTATTCGCAATTTGAGAGATATTCCAAAAAAGTTTCTGACTTCTGTGGGAGTATCTACTGAGATGAATAATTTTGGATTTGATAAAAACATGGAAGACTTGATTGTTAAAGCTTTGGAAATGTACCAAGACGATATGAAGAACGAAATTGAAAGGGAAAGATAAACCATGAGTTATGATATTACTTATCGAGTTCGTTGTCTTGAAAAACCTGATATTTGGGTAGACGTTGGACTAATTGATGCGAATATTACTTACAACGTTGGAGACATGATTCGTGCATCAACTGGCCTTGAATGGAAAAATGAGGCCGATAACGGACTTGTAAAGGATGTAATTCCTTATATTGTTAAAGGACTTGACGAGCTTGAAAAGCATCCTGAAAAATATAAGAAGTATGAATCTCCTAATGGATGGGGAACTATTGAGGGATGTAAACGCTTTTTTAGATGGTGCTTAAAAGATTGGATGAATTTCTGCGAGGGATACGATACAAGAGAACTCAAAGATATTGTCCATTTTTGGATAGTTTAAAAATATTATAAATTAAGAGGGTGTGAAAAATGAAACTAAAAATTCTAATGTTCCTTGAAATTATTATTGCTGTTATAGCATTTATTTCTGGTATTGCCAATTTTTATGTTGGATTTGAAGTTATAGGGGCTTTAGATTTCTTTGGCGCTATCTTTTGTATTTGGGCTTGGCTTTATAATTTCATTATGTTTAGAAAGCCTAAAGATAAAAAGACAAAAAAGGAATCGTAAATATGGAAGATATTAATAAAGGTGGAGTTCATGAGTTAAAAGAACTTACCGTTAAAGATTTAAAAGATATTATTGACCGTACAAATGAAAATGATTTAGATGCTCATGTTGTCATTACTTTAGATGAACCGTCTATTGGTAGTAGAGCATTTACCTCAATTATAATGGCTCACATGGGTTTTGACTGGGAAAACCACCAGTTTAGAATTGAGCCAAAAGAACCTATTGCCAGAAATAAATTTTCTCGTGATACTCCAAGAGATATTAGGAAGTGGAGAGATGGATATTTCTGTCCAAAATGTGATGGTTCTCTTATGAAAAAAGAAGTAAAGGAAAGTCGCTATTGTAGGCGTTGTGGTCAACGTTTTAGTGGCTTGGTTCATGATTATGATAAATAAGGAATATATTACTAATCCAAGAGACCTAAAAGGCAAAGACGAATGTATTTATCAGTTTGAAAGAGATGTAAATGAAACTCTTTGGTATCATTATCTTCAAGAATCAATTAGAGACGGAGATAGAATTGTCGAGACAAAATGCTTTGTAATTCGTCCTTATTGTTGGGATGACGAATCAGAATTAAACAAGTGGCATTTTTGGCATAGAGGTTCTAATTTTAAACTTCAATGGTACAAATATCCCTTGCGTTCTCCTATGGTTAATTGGAAAATTACTCATGAAGAATTTTTAGATGTACTAAAAGATTGTTGGAATTTTTGGGAAAGAGACCATAATGGTATGAGTTATTATTCATGTTATAAATGGTGGACTTGTATAAAGTAAGAAAGGAGATAAAATATGTCTGTACTCGGAATTATTGGACTAATTGTTTTAGGAATTATTATTTGTTTCTTCGTTTTTGTTCTTGGCGTTATGTTAGGCTATTATGCTTGTTACGCAAAGGCTTACGAAGAAGCTGAAGCAGACCACAAGGATATTTCGGAAAGTCAAAAGAAGCTGATTGAAGTTCTTAAAAGTCAGAATGTAGCTTATAAAAAGATGTTCGAAGAATCTTGCGATGTAGAGGTAACTAAGGACAAGGAGAATTGATAATGAATATTACGACAAATGAAATGGACAATCATTCTTTTAATCTAAAGAATTTTAAAGAGCAGTTCGCTAATGTTGAAATTGGCGACGTGAGTGATGGATACCATACTTTTAATGAGCTTTATCATCACAGAGCTATTTTGTTTTCTATTATTTGTAATCAAAACGCTCGTTATGCTTGGAAGTCTAAACTTCATGTTGATGGTACTATGTACGATAATATGTTTATTGTTGGTATGAACCTTCCCATTAAGGGAGCCCTTTATCCTGTTACTTATCATTATGATGTTGAGCCATATTGGGATATGTTTAACGTAAAGGAACTTGAAAGAGCCCCTAATTGGGATGGTCACACCCCTTGGGATGTTGTTGACCGTTTTGAACGTTTTTCTCAGGAAGTAACTAAAGACCCTTATCTGCAAATTTTCTAAAAATTTTTTAAAAAACTATTGACAATCAAACTGTAGTGTGATATTATAAAGATGTTCCAAGAGGAACGGTTGCTAACATTACAGAAATTGTTAGTTAAAACTTAATATCTAATCGGCTGAGATGCCATTGGTCTTTACATTTTTGTTTCATATGTGGCCTCCAAAACATAATGTAACTCTTCCTGTTTGGTTATTGTATAGTATCCTTCCTTTCTTTTGGTAAAGACCAGACCTCCAAGGAATAAGAACTTGGAGTTAACAACTCCGACAAGGTTTCAGGAGACTAAGTTGGAGAGAGTCTTGGTAATTCTGGCTCGTAAGAATTACAAAAACGACCTAAGAGGTTTTTGGGGAATTTTCTCTTAGGCGGGAGCGTGGTGAACTCCTGAGCTTATGGCTGATATGGAAATGGATATAGGGCGGTTTTGAACGTTTAACGTCCGAGGGGAGAGAGAAGTGGTATACCTCTCTCCCTACCATTAACCTAAAACTCCAATAATCTTGTTTTATTTAAAGGTTGCAAATTCAAACAAGTTATACCAAAGAGAAAAAGAGTGGGAGACAACACTCGTACCTGTCTACAGAATGGCTTGAAACGATACATAGTCCTCTGGGTAACAGCGAATAAAGTAGTGAATAAGCTGATTTAATTCTCTTAAAAAGTTTGTAATCTTATAGTAAAGGAAGATAAAAGTAGTTTTTTATTCAGCTTCAAAGTTAATGCTTTGAGGTTTATTTTTATATATAGAGAGGTTATTTAATGAATAAAACAAGTCATATTTGGGATATTCTTGACAAAGAACTTGACCGTCAAGAGCATACCATTGAATTGATTGCAAGTGAAAATTATCCTTCCGATGAAGTCCTTGCGGCGGTTGGTACTCGTTTTGCTTTGAAGTATACAGAAGGCTATCCAAGTAAGGAATCAGTTGAAAAGTTCCAGAAAGAATATTCTGATTATGTTCACACTGGAAACACAGGAAGATATTACGGAGGTTGTGAAAATTTTGACAGTCTTGAACTTTATTGTCGCTATATGTGGCAGAAAGTTTTTAATGTAGTAGGAAAATATCACTGTAATGTTCAGCCTCACAGTGGTTCATCTGCTAACATGGAGGTTTATGCTTCTGTACTTGAACCCGGTGATACTATTCTTAGCATGAGTTTGCAGAATGGTTCCCATCTTACTCACGGTAGCACTGTAAATTTCAGCGGAAAACTTTATAATATGGTTTTCTATGGTACAGATGACCGAGGGTATATTGATTATCAAGATATTTACAATAAGATTCTTGAATATAAGCCCAAGATGGTTGTCGTAGGAGCTTCTGCTTATAGTCGTATTCTTCAGTATGACCAGATTAAGGAACTTATTGATAAAGCAGGAGAACAGATTGGCTTTACTCCCTATATGTTTGTAGACATGGCTCATATTGCTGGCTTGATTGCGGGTGGGGTTCATCCTTCTCCTTTTGGTTATGCAGACTTCGTAAGTTCGACAACACAAAAAAGTCTTCGTGGAAATCGTGGTGGTTTAATCTTCTGTAAGCCCGAATTAGCAAAGAAGGTAGATTCCGCAGTATTTCCTTATGCTCAGGGTGGTTCTCTTATGAATGAAATTGCTGGTAAGGCAGTCACAGCAGAAGAGGCTTTGCGTCCTGAATTTAAGACTTATGCTCAGATGGTAGTAGTCAATGCAAAGGCTATGGCAGAAGAATTTGTAAAGATGGGTTATGATGTTGTAACAGGTGGTACAGACAATCATATGTTCCTGTTGGATTTCTCTAAAACCCATCCTAATTTGACTGGCAAGATGGTACAGGATGAATTTGATAAGCATGGTATTACGCTTAATAAAAATTCTGTGCCAAATGAGAAGCGCTCCCCCATGCAGACCAGTGGTGTAAGAATTGGCACTCCAGCACAAACCACTCTTGGATATGGCCCTGATGATTTCATTAAAGTTGCACACATGATTGATGAAATTATTGAAAACATGAAGTAATTTTTAATAAACTCTTGACAAAAGCCCTTTTACCTGTTATATTGTATATAACAGATTAGGGCTTTTGTTCTATTAATTAAAAGGAGTGTGTAATATGAACGTATTCACTATTGAGGGTCATCAGGGAAAAGCTATGGTAATGGAAAGTCTGATGAATGATTTTCCCAGTGGAAACTATACCGCAGAAAAAGATAATTGTGCTTTTATTGTCAATGACCGTCTAACGTTGTTTCCTCGCCGCAGTTTTAATTTGGGATGGGATGAAGATACCGATACTAAGAAATGGGCTAAAAATATTTATGATACGGCGACTGCTTATGGATTTAAAAACATCTTTATTTATACCAATGAATTTAAAAACAGCCGTTTTATTGCTGATTTGATTACAGAATTTAATAGATTTTTTATTAAGGGCGATAATGGCCTTGATACTGGGAATGTTTTTATTTTCTGTCAACCTAATTATTAAAATAAAAGGACGTTTTTATTATGAGTAATGGATTTAAAATCATTGAGATTTCCGCTGATGATTATCCCGGCATGGCTCATATTCGCCCATTTAAGACAGGAGACACCTTATATGTTATTCCAGATAAAAGAGACCCTGTTTTTTCTGTGGGGGATATTTATCCAAAGTATAACAATCATTTTATGGCGCATAAAGTTTTTTATAAACTCAAACATTGGTGGGAGTTTTGGAAAAAGAAAGTCCCCGTTGGTTATGTAATTATGTATTATGAGGATGGATTGAATGGCTACTTTTGAAGAACTTGATAAGCGTTTTAACGAACTCGCAGTAGAGCGAGATGATTATGTTCAAGAACTTAATAATCTTAAGTACAAATGGTATGATGCTTATATTGCAACTGACGATGTTAAGAACAAATTGGGCAAATGTTTTAAGGTAAAAGATAAAGATATTTACTATAAAATTATTGCTCCTGCTCCCCTTAAAAGCAGTAGAGCCTTTGTTGATGTGTCGGAAAGCCATTGGGTTTGTATTATTACAAGCCACACGGGAATTGACAACTACAGTCCAGCAATGCTTTCAGATATTGTTCCTATTACAATAGAAACAAAATATATTCCTTTTGGTTCAAATTATTTTAAGGATGAAGAAATTACTCCCACTCAATTTGATGATGCCATGGAAAGCAATTTTGGGAAACTCAAAAGTTTTATCAATAACAAAATTATTGATGGAAAAAATAATCCTAAAGCAGAAATGCTTTTTCATTTTTAATTAAGGAGAGAAGATTTATGTCTCGTTATAGTAGTAGTGGTAGCGCTGGCTCCACTGGTTTAGGAATTTTGGGCGTTCTTGAGGTCATTTTTGTTGTTCTTAAGTTGCTTAAGTTAATTGATTGGTCTTGGTGGCTCGTTCTTATTCCTCTTTGGATTGACCTTGGAATTGCCGCTTTGATTATTATTTGTGCAATTATTATTACACTAATTGACAATCACAAGTAAAGGAAGCAATTATGAGTACAATTCTTTTTATAATTAGTTTTTACCTATTAGTAGGTGGAACAGTATCTCTTACGTTGTATTATGATAACCCTTACATTTCAGATAAAGAAGGTTTTGAAGGGCTTTATGTGGCTCTACTGTGGCCTTATTATATTATTAAGTATATCATTAAACAGCTTAAGGGGTAAGTTAAAACATAAAATGAAAGAAAAAGACAGATATTTTTATTCTAACTGTTTCATTGAAATGGTTAAGGCAAAACTTAAGAATCCAAAAGTGAAAATTATGTATTTACCAGCTTTCTTAAATGAAGTGCCTTGCCCACATTGGATGTGGCTTGACGAAGAGGGAGAACATGATTTTCATTATCGAGGGAAACTTCCTTGGTATAAATGGTTTTGGCATAAAGGGCATATTAGAACTGTTCATAGAGGATGTTATAAAGGCTGTATGTCTCAGATGATTGAGAAGAAATATTACTCATGAACAACAAAACTAAAAAAATTATTTTTGGAGTTTTTGCATTATGGAAGGCGTTACAATTCTTTATACCTATACTTATACTCCGGGTAAAATTGAATTTATATTTTGTGTGTGTATGTTTGTCGCCTTTATGACTATATCTATTGGGTCATTGTTGGCTTTCGACAAGGGCCTGAGCTTTATGGCAACTGTGGCCGCTTTAATTTTTCTTGTTGGTAGCATTTTTACATTTAATCTTACGCTTAATTCTCGTGAGCGTTATGAAGTTATTATTAACGATTCAATTGATTTCGCTGAGTTTAATGAAAAATATAAAGCAATTGAGATTCGTGGTAAAATCTATACAATCGAGGAACGCAATTCATGAACCCGCCTACTAATGAATAAGATGATTGAGAGGAAATACTATGAATCATAATGTGTTTTTTATTACCACTGTTGACGTGGCAGATAGTAGAAGAGAATATGTGCGATATTTTTGAATACTGTTATAAATATGCTGTAATTGAAGAACTTGAGCTCCATTTATACCCTGAACGAAAAAACGTTTGGTGGTATAAGTGGGATAAAGAACAAGAAAAGTATCTTCCTATTACAACTGATGCCACCATTGAAATTCTAAATGAAATGTTTGGTGGAAAAATTGTAGAAATTGGATGAAGGTAGGTAACTATGGTTAAGACTTATACTCTTAAAGAGATTCCTAAGCTTAAAGCAATTCAATGGAAGGGAGATAATTTTGAAGAAGTAAGAGAGTTTCTTGGAGACAGATATATTGAAGCTAAGGAATTGTTTCCAAAAGATAGACTGACACCTGAGAGGTTGGATTTTTTGATTCACAAAGCTTATAAAGGATGCTGTGATGATAAAAGTCGTTATCAGATTATTTTTTCGAATATCCCTTGGCATACAATCAAAGATATGCAGTATCGTACTGTATTACATTACGGAGATTGGTTGTATCGAATGGTTAATTCTGAGGTGTTTTATACATCTATTCCAGCAGAATTTGAAGCTCGTTATAAATCTATAGAGGAGCAAAAAACAACGGAGAAAATACTTTGTGCGGCTATTTGGTTTAAGGATGGGAAAGAACCTGATTTATTTTCCCCTGTGAATATTACTGAGGGTTTTGTAATTTCAGGATGGAGACATGGAACTATTCTACGGATTGGTGATAGACTTAATATTTCTCCTAAAAATAGTGTACAAGGTTTTTTAACATCTGAAAATCGTTTCCTTGATAGAAAAGAAGCAAGAGAACTGGCAGTAACAACTGGACAATGCACACCAGAATTTTCAGATGAATTATATTCGGAGGACTTATATTAATGAAAAATTTATGGTGGAGAATTAAACATTTCTTTGAGAAACTATTTAACAAAGGTTACACCAAAGAAATGAAAGGCGTCCTTGATAGAACTGCATTTTTGATTAGAAAATCACAATGGAGCTATAAAACTTGGGCGAAAATGCTTGGGTGTGATGAAAGAAAAATCCGAAAGATTGCACATAAAAAGATTATTTTATCTTATCCTACTCTTCAGAAAATCGCTAAGTTCTCTGGCGTTGAAATACACTGGCTTTTGACTGGTAAGGGTAAAAAAGAAATTTAATATTCTATTGACATCTTCTTTTAAATATGCTATTATACAATTACAGTAATTGATATGATACATATTTGAAGGGAGATGTTTTTATGTATGTTAACAACAAGCACAATGCAATCGGAGCAAGTCGTATTCGACTGACTTTCCATTCTAAGGATAGAAGCCTTGAAAGACTTGGAATCGAGTCCGACCAGCAGTTGAGGACTATGGCGGCTTCTGCAAGAAATAAGGGTTATAATATTGATGCCTTAACCATTCGTAATTATGAGCAACTTGGAATTTCTTATGAAGAACTTGTAAGCGTTAAGCGTCAGTTTAGGACTCGTACTAACTCTGAACGAATTTATCTTCATAAGGGCTTCGTTTGGGTGTTTGCTGGAAAGGATGCTTGTGTTCTTAAAACTGTAATCAAACTGAGAATTATTCCCATTAAAAAAAGAAAGTAAAGGAGCTTAAATATGTCTAAATTTGGAACGGTTTATGAAATCAATCTCAAAACAAGGATGAAGAATCTTTACCCAGTAATTTATGAAAACATGGATTATTATGTTTGTAAAGTACATGGATGTAATGATATTAAGATTTTTCGCAAAACCTCTTTTGGCTACAATGCCAGTAGGTCTGTTATTACTTACGCAACTTTTAAAGAAGATTATGAAGACGGTAAATATTCTAACTGGAATATCCCCATTTTTGTTTTTGTAAAAACTGGAGAACCAGCCTATTTTGAGCCTTTTATGGAAATGACTGCTGAAGAACACCGTCTTGAAATTCTTGAAAGAAGTCTTAACGAAGCAAAAAACTTTCTTAGCAGAGCAATCAGCAACCTTAAGTATAATGAAAAGTGTGTTGAAAACGCCAAGGAAAAAGTAAAAGCTCTTGAAAAAGAAAAAGCCAACATTGAAAAAATTATGCAGGAAAAGAAATTGAAGAAGGGGAATTAATCATGCCTAATCTTGGAACTGTTTATGAATTAAACCTTAAAAAGAAAACTAAACTTTTTTATCCTGTTGTTTATAAAAACGATAAACATTATGTTTGTAAAGTACCAGAATCTTCTAATGTTGTCGTTTTTTATAAAGCCTGTGATGGCCCTGAGAATATAAATGTTATTCCATATTCTATTTTTAAAAAAAAGTATGAAGAGGGGAAATACATAGAAAGAACCAACAGAATTCTTGTATTTGTCCAAAAGGGTGAACCGAAATTGTTTGAATCTCTTATGAAAATAACCCCAGAAGAGAAAAGACTTGATTCTCTTGAAAAAATTATTGAAAAGACAGAATATGAAATTTATTTTGCCACGGATAAATTTAATCGTCTTAAAAATGATATTGAAAATGCAACAAATGAATTAAAAGCTCTTAAAAGAGAGCAAGAAAATTTAAGAGAAATTGTAAAAAAACAAAAATTAGAAACGATAAAGGAGAATTAATCATGGCAACCGCTTATGTTGTTAAAGGATATGGAAAAGGCTATGTTGCCATGAACCCTTGGCGTTATACTCAGGTTTCGGCTGAAGCCACTTCTTTTTCTAAGATTCCTGCGGCTGTTTCTTTTATCCGACTTAATCTTCCTAAGATGTTTCAAGAAGATAAATTCTGTGTCGTTAAAAGAACAAGTGGAGCGGTCGTTGTGACAGACCTTGCGTATGATGCTAAAGCTGTTCTTAAATCCTCTGGTGGACAAGTGAAAGATAATTCTACTACCGTTAAAGGAAAAAGTAGAATGTATTACAAGGTCGAACAGCAGTTTGAAGACAAGAAAAACTCTTTAAGGGCATTTATTGATTCCATGGATGATTCTGGAACGCTTTCAATGGAAATGTCTCAAATCGACAAAGAACTTGAAGATATGAAACATTATATTGAGTTTTCCTGTCTTAACGCCGCTGACGGTTATAAAGCCTTTAAGAAGATGCAAGATATTCTGTTGAAGCGTAGAGCGATTAAAGATAAGATGAATTTTGCTCAAGTTCTTGAACAAAGAAAAATTGATAAACCCTCTCTACAGGCTGTTCTTACTTATTTGGAGAACTTAGGCAATAGAAGCTATGAGGTTCGTACAGATACAGGACTCTTTAGCGATTTGACTGATATTATACCAAATAAATAATTTAATAAACCATTGACAAACTCCCTTTGTTATGATATATTTAATATATCAAATGAAGGGAGTTGTTTTTATGACTACTAATACTAAATATTATAAGGTTGTAATGGGACTACTTACCATTGGAATTACTGTATTGAATTTGATTGAAGTTTCTCGTACTGGTAGTATGGGATATGCTGTTTATACTGGAATTTTAGCTTGCTTTGCTACTTATTATATTAGTAAGGATTGATGAAATATGACTAATTTTACAGATAAAATTGACATGAACAAAATCAAGAAAGACACTGACGAATATGTTTTAAATATCTCACATGAATTTCTTGACTGCATGGGTTGGGATGACTCTAAGCTTAATGATAAGCTGACTGTTAAAGAAGCCGTGAAAATGTTTGGCTTTATGATGGCTAATCTTATGCTGACTATTAACGCTGATTTTGAAACTTTCCGTGCTTGTCTTGAAGCTTTGACACAGCGCACTAAAGATTTAAACTATGAAGATGTAAAGATTCTTTATTTTATGGCAGCAACGTTAAAATTTGGTTCAAATTGGAAAGAAATCTATAAACAATATTCAGAAGAGTTTGACGAACTTAATAAAAGCAATAAAATCAACGAAGATGCTTCTGTTGAAGTTGAAACAGAAGAAGAGAAAAAGTAATGGCAGAATACAAAAAGAATATTCGATGCCCCATTTGTGGACGAAACACTTATAAAGAACTAATCTACACGGGGCCTGTTGGAATTGAAGAGGAACATAATGAATGTTCGCATTGCGGATATTATTATTCTTTTACTTTTGGTAATTCCATAGAAGAAATTGGAAAATATACAATAGCTTGGAGCTATGATACTCCGTTTTATCCATTACACAAACGCCTTGGCAAGCTTGAAGGGATTGCTAAACGAAATTACAAAAAGTATAATAAAAAGACAACCGATTATACAGAACGTATTGGCTTTTATTATGGCAAAAACAATATAAGAAAGACCAATGATGTTCTTTATCTTATTTAATTGGAGGGTATAATGATTCAAGATTTCAGCACTGCTGTTGTAGAATTGAAGCACTTCTCATATCCAGAAGATTTTGACGAAGATTGCCGTTTTGCTTGTGACTTTTTTAATTCAGTGGGACTTAAAACCAAGTATTCCTGTAGTGGACATGGAATTGACGAATTTTGTATTATCTTTGATGATTCAATTGAAAGTTATTTAATTGAGCTTTTCCAACTGTATGCTTTTGATAAGCATCCTCTTGGACGATTTGTTATGTGGAAGAGACTTGTTCATATTAAAGGTAAAGATTACTATTGGAACAATTGGATGTATTGTATGAATGCTGGCTTTAGAAATCTTGATGTTAGAGCCCAACGAGAAATTCGTAATATTACAACAACAGTCACAAAAGATGTTCTTTCGAACAAACTTGAAGAATACATTGGCATGGTTCTTAAAGAGAATCTTTTAAGAGTTAAAAAAGATATTGAAGATTTTACAAAATCTATGGAAAATCACGGGTTTACTTTCACAGAAAAATTTTAGTATATTTTCTAATATCTCCTTGACAATAAGGGGATATTAGTTTATAATTGGAGTACATGAATGGTTTAATAGAAATAAAATAAAATGTGGATTTCCAGATAAAATTATTATTGGCTGTAATGGATGCAAAAGCTTTAAACCCGGAGTATATTATTATATTAACGAGGCTTGGAAAGCAATGGGTAATAGTAATTTTATTCCCCTTAACAATCTTTCTTATACTAAAGACATAGCTATTGGATGCTTTCTTATATCTGTAATTTTCCCGGTTGGATTTTGTACTGAAAATCATGGCGGTTGGGATTGGCTTCATTTTTACGATGAAACAGATGAAGAAAAAACACCCTTGTATCGTAACAATTTTCCAGAAAAGGTCGATGCAAAAAAATTCATGGAATACAATGAAATTGCATTGACTGAGGGTTTGGATAAGTATTTTTATAAAGATTTTAAGAAAGCAGAAGAAATTGTAAAGGCTGAACGAAAGAAAGAGGAAGAGAATACTTTAAGGTATCCTCCTCGTTATGGCTGGCTATCTCCCACAGGAGATTTTTTTGAAGGGAAATTTGGAGAGCATGAAGCTTTAGCAAGAAAAATTTCTGACACCAAAATTGAAAAACACGCCTTTTTATTCGCCAACAGAAAACGCCGTGAAAACGGAGAAGTTGAGTTTAACACTGTCGGAGATTTCCTTGTTGACCGTGGTTGGGTGTTGATTGATAATCCTTTACGGTATGGTGTCGATAAAGTAACTCACAATTATAAAAAGCCTTTTACTAAAGCCCAAAGAGAATATCTTTATGATTATTTCTATAATCGTGGAGAAAAAGAAAGAGCAAAAATGTTTTTGGAGGAAAATGTCTAGTGGATAAAGTTTTTTATGTGTTGACAACTCATGGAACAGATATTTATGATAATTATAGGGACTTTTATCTAACTCAAGATGATATTGGCTCTGTTTATTTCGCTCCTCGTTTTAGTGATAATGTCATTCGTTTTGAGGAAGATAATCTGCATGAAGTCCTTGCAAAGCCGTATACCAATAAATATATGATTTACAATCTTTTGTCTGATTTGAAATATGAAGCAGAGGAATATAAGAAAAAGACGGGAAAATCTTATTGGGTTACTTACGACCATATTTATCTCAAAAAAGTTGTAATTCTTAATGACCCTGTAGACTCTTTCCACTTTGAAAATAAGACTGTTGTATACGATGATGCGTATTTAGACGAGGTAGAAAACAATGAATGATAACTTTGATGGAAATACCAATGTAATTGATTACGAAATCATTGGCTGGCATGAAAAAGATTGTCCAGAAGATATGCTTGGCTTCAAGTATATTAAGGATGATAGAATCTATCTGTGCCAATGTAGAGATAATCATGACGGTATTTATTATATGGTTGTAGATTGGGATGCCATCAATCACAAATGGCTCACAAAGAGCGGTTTAAATGTGATTAAATGGACTCCAATTAAGAAATGTAAGGAGAATTATTAAATGCTTTATACTTATAATTTAACACTTGCCGATACAATTCCTTATATGAACAGTTCTGATTACAAAGACCTTTTTATTGGAGAATATTGGCAGACAAGAATCCGTTATGATAAGCTTTACGATATGACAGTAAGATATGAAGCTGGGAAGCTGAATTTTACTCCCTCTTGCCCCTTGGATTTGCTTAAGGAACAGAAGAAGTATATGGGAATGTATCTTAACAAGCTTGAAATTCGTGCAGTTCTTGAAGAGATTGACCTTACAAAGCCTCTTAGGGTTAACAGCAACTCTGAATTTGTAACTGGGACTTCAAGTACGGACGATACTGACCAGCTTTCCATTGACAATTATACTTTGACTACTTCTACTCATACTGATGGATATGTGGAAGCTTCCGATGAAAAAGGATAAAAAAGATGGAACTTGACTTTTTAGCTAAAGATGCAAGAGAGATGCCTTATAAAGTCGCAAAAACACCAAAAATGATAAATGGATTAAATACGCTTTAAAATCCATTAAAAAGAATATTTCTCTTTATTGGGATAGAGAGAAAAAAGAAAATGAAAAATAAATGAGAGGTATAATATGAAAATTGAACAGGCTATTGCTCATGTTACTCGCACTATTAAAGAATATGAATCTCAACCTTTCGTAACTTATACTCCTCTATTTAAGCGTATGTGTGAGCAACTTGTAAGTCTTCTGGATTCAAAACAGAAACAAGGCTATAATTATATCTTTTATGTCCATGATGGTAGAAAAGATAAACGTGGTTTTTATTTGAATAATTATATCTTGACTTTTACCGATGTTAAATACGTTTCTGATATTAAGTCTCAAAATTATTTTCAGATTGACGATGAATTTTCTAATTTTATTGATTTTCTCGAATTGGATTTCTGGTGTGCTTATTGTCTGGAAGATAATAGGATTCTTACTGTTGTGCAGTGAAAGAGGAAAAAGAAAATGGAACCTAAAACTAAACTCTGCCCTTATTGTGGCAAAATAATGTCTGCTGACTACGATTATGACAGCTATTATAACGAATGGAATTATACTTGCCTTAACAAGTCTTGTCCGTCAAAAGACATTAAGGCTTTAAAAGAAAAAGAAAATGAAACCTACAAAAAAAGAGCTAAACTCTATAAAGAAAGACACGAAATGGTTATGAAAAACACCAATATTGGTAAGATGCTTGACGCTTTTAAGCGTGTTTATAGCGAAGAAGTAAATGACGGATTGCTACCTTTAGAAATTAGAGAAATTCTTTCTTTGGAGCTTCAAAATCTTTCAAAGATGTAAGATAAAAACAAAGTTTTATTTTTGAAACTGTAAGAAAATTTAATAAACCATTGACAACAACTTCTTTATATGATATAGTATAAACAACTTAAGGAACTATATCAATAAAGGAGTTGTTTTTATGGTTTACGAGTATGGTTTTGAAGAATATTGGGAGGATGCTAAGGGAAATCCCTCTCCTGAGAATTTGGAAACTCTGGCGGAATGGTTTAAGGAATTTAGTCCGAATGATTGGAATGGAGAAGCTTATATCATTAACAAGACTACTTGTTTGAGACCCATCTATTCCGAATCTTTCGAGGACACAGATTGTTATCCTACGATTATCGGTTGGGAACTCAAGAATTATTAAGAAAGGATTGTGAATTATGATTCGAGCTAAAAATATTACTTCTCATGAAGACACTCTTTCTCCTAACGATTTTAAAGAAAAGCTCAATAATTTTGGAAATTTTAAGGTAATTGCGACTGCGGCCTACAATAATTGGGAGGCTTTGCAAGATGAAACCAATAAAATTTGGAATATCTTTGTCAGAGATACAAAGCGCTGCTATGGTTGGGCTGATAAAGTCCATCCCGATGGCGTTTATGTAATTCAATGCTATTATCGTATTTCTGGTGGTACTCGCCGTGTGTATTACGCTTGCGTAGAGTCTCTTATGAACGACCCAAAGGCTTTTAATTCTATGAGAACTCATGGTTGGGACAGTTATGATAAAGCTATGGTTGCAGGACTTCTATTGAAGAATCTTACTAATGCTCACAGAGAAGAGGAAGACCTTACCAATCTTACTGCAATCTTCAAACTGATGGATATGGAGTGATTATATGATTTGGTATGTTATCGGAAGTATCCCTCTCATTCTTTTTATTGTAGATACAGTGATAGGCTGGATTAGATACAGTAAAAGAAAAAAGGAAGGGGTTTATATTTGTGAAGATGAAACGCCCATGGGAGTTGGTTAGCTAACCATCAGTATTTTTACCTTAATCATTTTGGGGATTTTGATTTGGCATATTGGAAACTGTTTTACTGGCTGTATCCTCTATGACTTTAAAGGCAATACAGAAGAATATCATACATCTTGGAATATTACAGCTATGCAGGACAATCTTAACACCCATGGTAGATTTTATATGCGTAGTGGATATATTGAAACTGATTTGTACTATTATTATTTTTATTCAACCAAGAATGGTTTAAAGAGCAGTTATATTCCAGCTAACAAAACTTATTTAAATTATACAACAGATAAACCCCATATTGAACGTTATACTCGTAGATGGAACAAATCTTGGATTAAATGGTTCACCTGTACTGACGCTCAAAATTACGCTACAAATGATGTATATTACAAAGCATATGTTCCTGAAGGGTCTGTTGAACAAAGTTTTAATGTAGATTTACAGTGAGGTTATAATGGAAAAGATTAATTACAAAGCCGCTTGTAGGATTATGGGACAGGGAGAGTTTTGCGAACTTATGCAGTTGCTAAAGGATATGGGTATTAACCCAAAGACACCTGACGGTAATTTTAAGAAGCTCTCTGTTATACTGGATGAAATTTCTAAATATTTTAATACGAGTTGCAGTCAGTATTCAAACAATGTTAAGGAAAACATGAAAGATGTTTTCCCAAAGGAGGGATAAAAGAATGTTTTTATCTTTAGAATATACCTTAATTAATCTGGATGCAGTTGCCTGTCTTGATTATTTTGAGCCAACTAATACCGCCCCTTATATTCAAATTATTTATAAAAATGGACAAAAGGATAGAATTACAAGAATTGGTAAAAAGTCCACTTGGGAAGAATTTCAGTTTATTCGTCAAGAACTTTTGAGAAAAGATTACATTATTCCGATTGAAGGAGAAGTAAATAATGATGATGCGAACTAAATATTTTATTGGTGTCCCTTGGGCTGATATGGATGCTAATAAGGATAATGAATATCTTTTTATTACAGATACCACAAAGCCTGTTGTTGATGAACAGGGGAATGTTCTTACTGTTGAAACTCTTACTAGTCTTGAGGAAAATGCTCTAACTTTTTATGATTTGAATTCTGCTCTGGAATGGTGTGACACCAATTTGGAGGATTATGCAACAGAAGTCGTTGAGAATGGTATTGGAGCTTTCGATTGGGATAACGCCGTAATTATCAAGAACGATAATACCATTATTCCGCTGTAAAAGACGCAAAATAATTTAATAAACCATTGACAAATAGCCTCCTGTCTGTTATACTATGTATATCAAAGACAGGAGGTTTTTATTATGAAGCTTACTCGTGAGGTTGATATTTTCCAGTGTCCCCCTTCTATTAAATATTGCTTTATGCCATTCTATATGTTAGAGCCGAATACAGTTAAAATCACCGATTATGTTCGTGTTTGGCATGGAGAAATTGAATTGAATAGGGTTCCAGAAGGGGTTGAAGAAAACAAGATTCAGAGGGCTATTTGTGACAAGTGTTTCAATCATTTCCAAGATGGTCAGGATAAAACCTTTTTTGGAAGAGGTCTTTCTACTTCTGACATTGTTTGTGTTAGAAAAGACAACACTTTCCATTATTACTATTGCGATTTTTTCGGCTGGAGGTTGATTAAAACTCAGGGTATTGGAGAATAATAAAGGAGTTGTAATTATGGAAACTCAGACTAAAATGGTGGAAGAAATTTTTGAAGAAGAGGATGTTAGAGAGGTAAATTCTTGGGCTCCTTATTATATTCATAAACTTTTAAATGTTTCTGACCCAAACAAGAGGTAAGTCATGTTTTCACAAGAACTTAAAGACTACGAAATGTCTCAGCTTATCCAACAGGACAAAATTACTAATATCGGAGAAGCTATTAGGAAACTAAACAAGGAATATTTCAAAATCTGGATGAAAATGTATTATCCTAATATTAACCCCGAATCTTTAGATGATTGTTATGGCTATATCTTTTTAGCCTTTTGGTGTGGTGTTGATTACGCCAACGAAAGCCACGAAAAAAGAGACAAAGAAAAAGAAACGCTTTCATTTTTTAACAAATTAAAATAAAGGAGATATAATTATGGCACCTCAAAAGGCTTCTGCTGATAAGCTTATTAGCAATCTGGAAACAGAGTTTAAGGAGACTACTACTGCAACCGCCCCTTATTCCGCAACAAACACTGGCTTTCTGAACAACGAAAAGACTACTGATGTCCTTAATTACTACGCTATTAGCCTTGGCATTGGCGGCTATGCTAATCTGCTTCGTAACCCCAGCGGCTCTTATAGAGTGTCTGATATTCGCCAACTTCATGCTAATTTCCTCGGTTGGCTTGTTGCTAACAATGTCGTTACTGTCAACGATGATATGGTAAACTACATTAAGGCTTACCTGTCCACTTTTAACAACAGTTCTGTTGTTTAACTACGCTATAGAAAGGGTGACGCTAATATGGATGAACCGTAGTAGCAATATTTAAACCAATAAATGAGTAATAAAGTATACAAATTTAACAGTTCAAACAAAATTGGATATTAGGGTGAGCAATTTGTAAAACAATGGATATTAGAGCTTCACCCTAATGTCGCTTCTATAACGGACGTTTCTGAGAATAAATTTTATCAGAAATAGGATATTGACTTTGTGGTTAATTTTACAAGCGGTAAACAGGCCACAGTTGAAATTAAGACTGATACCTATAAAACTGGTAATATGTTTTTTGAAACTATTAGCAATGAAGAATACCAGACTAAAGGTTGCTTGATGAAAACCAATGCAGACTTTCTATTCTATTATTTTTCTAACTACCAGAATGGTGTGCTTTATATCTTTAAAATGAAAGCTTTTAGAACATTTGTGCTTGACAATCTTTCTCATTTTAGGAAACGCAAAGTAACCAATACTACGCATACAAGTATAGGTTACATCGTTCCTTTATCATACATCGAAAATAATTTTTCTGGATATAAAAAATATTCAGTCTAAATAGGAGGACTGTGGACTATGATGATTGAAAATTCTTGTAGCAAAAACTCAAAAAAAGCCATAGATTTTCGAGACCTTTATGATGGACAAATTTTTATTTATAGAGAAATACCTTATATGAAACTTTCAGAAGAGTATGAGCATACTCTTGCGTGTGCAAATGACGAAACTTTTACTACTCTTCTTAATGCTATTAACTTGAAGCTTGGCTATTTGTGTTTCTTTCAAGAAAGAGCTAAAGTGATTCCAGTTAAAGCTAAACTGTGTATTAATTAAATAAAATAAAATAAAATAAATAAAAAACAAAGAGGTAAAATATAATGCTTAAGTGGATTGAACGTGTTCGTGTAAACAAGGAAAATGGTCATTATGCTTTTATCGACCGTTTTTATGATACTGAAACTATGGTTGAATATTATTGCTATGGCGATAACAACCTGACCGTTCGTGTTAATCTTGACGGTACACCTTATCGACACTGGGAAGTTTAATATAAAAGAGTGGGAGAAATCTCACTCTTTTTTAATTCGCTCTATTATCCTATTGACATTCTTTAAAGAATCTGCTATATTATAGTTACAGCAAAGGTCACAAACAAAATCAACAAATATAAAAGGAGTTGTTTTTATGAAATATATTATTGAAGTATATGGTAAGGACGGTATTGTTTACTATTACCATCCCTCTGCTTTCGGGGATATGATTAGTAATAACTTTATTAGAGCTTACGAGGAAGGCTTTGACACCGTTGAGGAAGCTAAGGATTATTTTAATTCCATGCAGAAATCTTTTAAAATTAACACCCTTAGTATAACCGTTGTTGCTGTTAAAATCGTTTCGGTTCAGGCAACTAAGGAAGATGTTTGTGAACTGAGTATAAAAGATGTTTGCAAGATAAAATAACCAATATAATACAAGGAGAAATAATTATGGCTGACAATATTTTTATTGGCACTACCAGTTATGTGGTTCGCCTTATGTTTGACGTATATGCTCAAAAAGATAACTCTTTCTTGGGTGTTCAAACTTGGTTCCTTGGTAAAGGGAAAATTGTCTCAGAAGTTCATGAAGCCCAACTCTTTTGCTCTGAAACTAAGGCTTCCGCCGCCTTTCATGCTTGCTATCGTACTTTAATTAAGAATTTTATCAAAGAAACTTATGACGCTAAATTCCTTATGAGACAGTGGGATGGTTTTGTTCATATTGATTCTATTTATATCAAAATTGATAGAACTGAACAACTTGACCCTACCGATGTTAACGAAGTAATCGTCTCTAACATTAAAACTAAACCTCTTCCAACTAAAACTCTATATAAAGATTAAGGAGTAAGAATATGTCATTCGAACTTTTAATGATTGCGTGTGCTCTTTTTTGGATTAGCTTTAACATTTGTAGATTAAACGATAGGTTGGAAACAATTTCCGAAATTCTACTGGATAATTCAGACGATGAAGACGATGAAGAGGAGGATAATTAATGGGTACTGTCGGTACAATTATTACAATTTTTAGCTTTGCTTGGGCTCTTGCCGCTATTTTTGGCTCTATTGGTTATATTACTAATAAAGTAAATAGAATCGAGATGGATTCCAAAGCTTGCCTTGAGGAAGTTAAAGACATCCATAGAGAAATGTATCATTGGTTTGATGTCATGGGTGGAGAAACAAGACATACAAGAAAAGTTGTCGAAGAAATTGATAAACGTGTTTAAAGAGTAATTACAATTACGGCAGTAATCTATCTTTATTTCCGTATTTGTATTTGAGAAATTTTTTATTCTTCTATTGATATTCTGACTTTTTTCTGCTATATTATAGGTGCAGCAAGAAAATAAACTTTGAAAGGATATTTATATTATGAAAAATACTGGTATTATTCGCAGGATTGATGACCTTGGACGAGTTGTTATTCCCAAGGAAATTCGCAAGAATTTACATATTAAAGAAGACGACCCTTTGGAACTCTATGTTCATGACAATATGGTTTGTTTTAAGAAGTTTTCTCCAATGTCTAATAATCAGAAGGTTATTGATGTCGCTATGAAATTGGCTGAGAAAGAAGATTTGAGTATCGCTATCTATGATACTGACAAATTGATTGCCGGAAAAGCGCTTTATCCTGTGCTTGTTTCTGATGATTGGAGAAAGCGTTCCCTTTTTAATTTTTATGTTAATTATTATGATGAATTGTATGATTGTTTTATCTTCCCGATTGTATTTAACGGAGAGTTGTGTGGGTATATCGCAGCGCAGAAGAATCAACTTCCTGACCAAAAAATTCACTGCGTTGAAATGATTGCTAATTACCTTTCTATGGTTTTGGAAAGAGAATAAAAAGGGAGATTATAATTATGAGCAATCTTAGTTTAAATACTCCCGACATTTGGAAAGTATGGTATAACCATCCTCTCGATGGTTCTGAAGTTTGGACTTACGTTTTCGCTAATTCCTTCGATGAAGCTATGAAGAAAGCTCATTTTCTTGATATGAAATATTGTGCCGCTCAGTTGGCATATAAAAAGAGGAGTGATTTAAATAAGACAAATTCGTAATGGAGTGTTTGAAACTAATTCAAATTCAACTCACTCTTTCTGTATCTCTAAAGAGCCTGTTAAGGATGAAAATATCCCTACTTATCTAAATATTCATACTGATGAAGATTTTGGATGGGAAACAGATTGTTATAATTCACCAGAAGAAAAAGCCGCTTATCTTTGCACTGTAATGGAGTGGTGCGAACTTGATGCTGAAAAAGAAGAGTTTTTGAATAGGTTGAAGAATGAATTCCATATCAAGGTTTCTTATAAATCTGGGAATGGCTACGTTGACCATTGTGGTGAAATGAGACCGCTTATTCATGAACTGCTTTCTAATACCGATAAGCTGAAACGATTTCTTTTCAATCCTGAGAGTCGTATCTATACAGGGAATGATAATTCAAATGAACAATTTGATGCTTGCTATGTAGCTTATGCTGCTGAATACAATGGAAATGTCTATGTGTACGATTGGAAAAACGGTAAAAACATTCCCGCTCGCCATCCTTTGTATGACCCTGACCATTTTGAATATTATTTTAAGGGTAATTGAAATCAAAGAAAAATATAATATCCTCTTGACAAACAGCTTTCTTCTTGTTATACTAAGGGTGACAATGAAGAAGGCTTTTGTTTGCTTTCTTTTATAAATAAAATAATAAAAATATAAAGAAAGTTGGTCTCTATGGGTTTTATTAACGATTTGAAATCTGCTTGGGAAAATGGTAAGCAGGAAGCTCGTATGGAGGTTATTCGTGAGTTTTTTGCTTATATTTACGGTGTTAAATATAAGGACGCTATCCTTTCTAAAGAGTGGTATCCTTCTCAGTACGAGGAACTTTTTAACGATATTATGGATTCTGGTAATACCGTTCGTCTAAGAGAACGTAAGGAACTCCTTCTTGATTTCCTTGAGTTTCTTACAAATTATATGCCTCATAATAAAATTGATTTGAACGAGGCCGAGGGTTATGTCCAGAAGGTTGTCGAACGTATTTAATAATTTAAAATAAATATGAAAATTAAAAAGGTGATTTTTGATGGAATACGAATTTCATGTGGGCGCTTATGTGGAAGATATTACCGGAAGAATTGGTTATATCAATTCAATCTGTCAATGTGATTTTTGCAAAGAGCGAAGATTTTACGAACCTCATGTCGTGTATAACAATGGAGATTGCGATTACATCACAGTTTATGAATACAACAAAGGATTTCCGAGTTATAAACGTATAGGTCAGTATGATTTCACAGAGAAGAATGATAACAAGATTGAGCCGTTGTGTGAAGAATATACCAAATCTTTTCCCGTCTGTGAAGTAACTAATATTGGATATACTTCAGAGTGTTACAGCTTTGACCTTGGAGTTGTTGGTAAGAAAATTAACGAGCTTATCGAAGCTGTAAATCGTTTGGAAGAGAAAGGTTAAAATCGCTAAAAAACTAATAAAGCCTTGACAACCTCCTTGGGGTATGGTATACTTAAGCCATCAAACAAGGAGGTTTGTTTTATGTCTAACAATGAAATTCTCAAGAACAATAAATTTGCCAATTGCACTCGTTCTGAGCTGTTGTCTTTATGGTATGGTTTGAAGCGTTTTTACGCTGAGGAATGGTGTGCAGATGATAACCTCTTTACTTTTTACAAGGATGCTTATTGTAAAGAATTTTCTTCTATGGGAGTTATTTTATGTGAACAAGATTTACTTAAAGCCCTTGCTTGTGAGTTCTGTGGTTAAGGAGGTTTATTTTATGAAAATGTGTCTTATGACTTTTGACGAAGCGTGTAAAGCCTTCTGTGAAGCATATCCCATGTCCGCTAATTTAACCAACAAGTCTCTTCTTGGACTTGGGAAAAAATCAATCCCTTGGGGCAAGGAAGTAGAAGTGGATATTAACACTTTAAGTAATGGGTATATTTCTACTTATAAGTTAAATGGCTTTCTTGTCCCCACCTGTGTGTTTAAGGCTGATGACGCAAGCCTTGATAAAAATTCATTGCAAAACGATATTCTCCGCTATGGCACAATTCTTACAGATGATGAACTTTGGGATGAAATGGATGCTTGTGTCCGTATTAAGATTGTTTCTTACAAACAAGCTGTTTATTACGTCAAGATGGTAAATGGCGAAATTGCAGAATTTAAGAAAGTTGGTATTGTAGGATGACTGATGTTGGCTCTTTATGTTTATTAGCGTTGTAATAGTATTTGTAGGTGTGAATGGTCTTATTGCTTTCAATGCAATGACTTATGTCCCCGCAGAACCTCTTGCCCATAACCAAACTCAAACCGTATTTACCACTGACAGAGGTACATATACCGTAGATGGTCTTTATCCAGATAGCACTTATTTGTTAAGCGTAGACGGTAAGGATGTACTTGTCGTATGGCAAACAGTTGATGGTGAGAATGGGTAATAACATCAAAGAAAGTTTAAAAGAAAGAAGAGTTTATTATGAGAACTGACTACTTGTCTCAGGAGTCTGAAAAGAAACTTGATATACTGCATAATGACCTTGTTAATCCCTCTAAAAATCCTTATGATGATGTATATGATTATCTTTTTCACACCTTTGCTAACGTCCTTTCTGTTGATTATCACACTCTACATCATCTTCCCATCTTCCCAGAAGAAGTTGACGGCATTGATGTCTTCGATATTTTCTTTAAGTTGCTTCTGGACAGGGATTATATAAAGCTGGATTCTATCTATTTCGATATGAATAAGGAAGCTGAGGGTTAATATGGAAATCTTAGTCGATAATAGAAAGGATAAAAAGTAATGGATTCTTATAATATTATGGGGATTGGCGCTTGTATAGCTGTCGCTCTTATGGCTCTTTGTTGGACTATTAGATTGATTGTTAATATTGATAAGGAGAGTCCTTCTAAAGAAGATAATAAGGTAGAAAAAGAAGAATAACAATAAACAAGGAGAATAATAATGGCTGAACTTGAACTTGAAGATGGAACTTATAGAAATGTTCCTGTATATGAGTGCTTTAATTATATCGCAGATAACAACGGTTTTGTATACCTTTCCACTGTTTGGACTTCTGCTGGTTTGCTTGTCCCTATTGCTCATTCTGATACCCCAGCTTATATGCGTATCCCTCGTGAGGAATGTGTTAAGATGCTTGGCGATTTACTGGATTTAAATACCTTTTGCAAGATTTTTCGCTCGACAACCAAGAAATAAAATAAAGAATAACAAAAGGAGAATTGATTGTGTTTACTATGCTTAAAAAGAATACAAAATATATTCCTTCTCGTATCCTTAAAAAGAAATCTAACAACATTAACGATGATAGCAACGATACTAATATCAATAAAATTATTGAAAACAAGTTGGGAAAATTTGCTGAGGGTAAAGTTGACCCTAACTCTGATTATTATAATGATACCTATAAAGTTCAGAAGTTAAATTGTTCTTCCCATCGTAAGGCTTTTATCGTTAAATATATGCTTACTTACGAAGAAAATGTAAAAGCTGATGATATTTCTCGTGGTTATAGAACTGTTTATCAAGCTGCTACGGAAGAGGATAACTGGTCTGCTGATAGCGTTGAACAGGCTATCCTTTATACTTACAAGAATTTTGGCAAGTCTTATTCGTTTAGAAAGAAATATGGGAATAAAAAGAATTTGACATTTTGGGGTATCTGTGATGTTTATGTAAATCTACATCATTCCTATATTCCTGATTGTTATAGCGGTAGAGAGTCTACTTGGAATACTGAATTTAGAGATGAATTCAATTCTAAAAATAATTCTAAAGATAAGGAGTAATCTATGAACGATTCTTTGAAATTTGGTGAATATTACGTTCTCATTTTTTATCGTAAGGATTTTTATGAATATCTTTCTTTTATCGATATTGATAATGATATTGTTAGAAATACTTCTAAACCTGAAAGGGCTATTCGCTTTGATAATCTTTTTCTTTAATAAATTCGGTTTCTTTCAACGTCATTACGGAACTGCTCTTATTGAGGTAGCTGTTGGTAAAATGGCTGTTAAATATGAATTGGAAATCTGTAAGGATTCTTATATCCGTTATCAGATAAAGGATGACGAACATATTTAGGTTAAGATAGGTTTAGGTGTTGTTATATATCTGTCTTAAAGGAAATTTATATTGATATATAGATATATAATCCTCTCTCATTAGGGTGACACTAAGGATTCTGTTTCGCTTCGCTCACACAATCCAAGTGTCACATTTATACTATACGCACATAAATTTTATCAAATTCCATTAAACCCTTGACAATCAATTAAAAATAAAGTATTATGTTAGTGATAATAATTTTGTATAAATACAAAAAATACAAGGGAGCTTATGGAATTTTATGAACTGCGCTCAACTGTGAATGGAGCTTCGCTCCTTCATCGTCTCGCTTGCCCACGGGTAAAATTCCTTTTTTAATCTTCTTCGTTCCTCAGAAGCTTAAAAATATGCTTTCTTTATCTTTATGTTATATAGTGAGGTAAGTTGTTATGGATTTTAATAAGTTTCAAGAGTGGTGTCAAAATAAAGGCTTTGTCGTTAAACTTCCTTCTGGATATTCTAAATTAATTAACCTTGATGTTTCTTCCTTTGAATCCTTTAAGGGTATCTTTAACCTGTGTATGTTGTTCTTCTATGAGGAATTATATAAACAGAAAAATGAGGAAACTTCAACTGAAGTTAATGAAAAAGAAATTTTAGCTAAAGCTAACAAGATAAATAGAAATGGTAATTTTTTTGTTATAAATCTTGACACTGCAATCAAATTTGAAAACGGAAGCTCTACTCCCTTGAGTAATCCTGATGGCACTGTTAGAAGTAACTATAATCAAATTTCTTATGTGAGCTCAAAAAAATATTTTGATGAAGCTATTCAAAAAGTATTTAATTATCTCGTGACCCCTAATGATGATGGAACTGTACCTATGGATAAATTGTTGAAATATTTGGATGATAAAGAAGAAGCTTTGCTTAATAATGATTCTATCGATGTTAAGGATTATCTTAAGTGGAAAGAAAAGCATAAATTTTAATTAATTTTGATTTAAAAAAATTAATTTTGATTTAAAAAGTGAGTAAAATGGAGATAATGAGAGATAATTGAAGAAAATGAGAGCTTGAGGGAGCTAAATTGAATTTTAAATTATTGATAGACTCTCCATGAGACCTTTTTATCACCTTTTCTTAATCTGGTTACTTTTTAGGGAGAAAAGAAGACAGAATTAACAAAAATTTTTCATTTTAGAAACTTTTTAAAATTTTCACTTTTTTATAAAAAAATAAGCCCATTTCAAGATTTTCTCGAAACAGGCAAAAATTCGTTCAGGTGAAATGGATGGAGTTCTTGAAGAAATGGAGCGCAAGCGAACATTTATTCTTAGAACTCCCCATGTAAAGTAAAATTGTAAATATTATAAGGTAGGTAAAATTATGTATAGTAGTAGAAAGTTAAACAAGATTGCATTGACAAAGCAGAGGACATTTCCCAAGTTGAAGTGTATTAAGTCACCCACACATAAGATTAAGGACAAAGAACTCAACGTAGAGAAGGATGTAGATTCTCTTGAAGTAGGAAAAGAGTATGAAATTAAGAGAACAGAGCTAAAGGAATCAAACCATGACTTGTATCTAATTGTAGGTTCCATTGATGGATTACTTTTCATGAATGAAGAAGAAATCAAATCTTACTTAGATGTATCTATTCTTTCTTCTTTAGGTTTAAAGGTATGGGACGCACCGTTCTTTAAGACAGGTATGCAGATTGAGGAGAGGGAAGAGAAGAAGGATTTGAAAGACGTAAGGAATCTGGGGTAAAAAACGTTAAAAATCTGAGTGGAAAAATTTTGGCATATCGTTTTCATCGTTTTTTACCCGTAATTTATTAGGTTTAATGAAAAAAGGTGGTAGCCCTATCTTCCTATATAGGGGAGCAAAATAAAAGTTCGGGGAAAATTTTCATCGCCTTATCCTCAAAAAACCTTTTTAAAGCCAATAATCATAAGGGTTTTGTAAAAAAATTTCTTACAATGTTCCTTATTAGTAATTCTTTTTATATAATAAAGAACATTGTAAGATTCATTTATAACAAAAACCAGTAATTTATTGATAAAAATTAAGTTTTTGGTGGATTAAGGAGAAAAAATTTTCCCCGAAGCTTAAAAATCACCGAATTCATCGTGATAATTTTTCTTTTTAGATTCAGACTTATCTCCTAAAGTCTGCCAGATAGCGGATTTATTAGGAGATTCTTCTGATATATTTGGCATAAAAGTATTAATATCAATTTTAAGTAGGTCTTTATTCATCTTTTCATACAAGAAAATTTCATATTGGTTATTAGAATCTAATGTTTCAATATCTTCTTTATCCCAATATTGTTCAGAGCCATCTTTTTTAATGAACTTGTTGCGGGTATCTAAGGTATTATTTTTTTGTCTTTCTTTCTTAAGAGAAATGATTTTTTGCTGGTTTTCTTTATTAGCTTTAAGTAAAGATTTTTGAATTTTAGCGGTATCAAGCAATTCCTGAATCTGGTTTGAGTAAAAAGAAGTGTTGCTTTTAATTAAATCACGAGAAAAAGTTATATAATATGCAGGATAAACAAATAATGCTCCAATGTTGCTAATTAATTCAGGATAGATTTTATCTAAATATTCTTGTTGTTTTCCCTGATAGCGGACATCATTGAATTTAGTGAAGCCCATTGAATTAATAATGGAACCTCTAACATCTACAAACAAAGAAATTTCTTTTGGAGTTAAACAACGTTCTTTAAATTGTACTAATAGAGGTTCTTCATCTTTCATTGGATAATAGAATCTGCCATTTTCTTGATATATTTGAGTGTAATCTGCATTAAATGGTAATTTATCTCTTTCTATAAAGCCACCCACAAAAGTCTTTTGAGTAAAAGTTAAACCCTATCCATCAAAAGAATCTATTTTCTTTTTAATCTCTTTAGCAGTTAAAGTTTCTTTATTGTTTGTTTCTCCCAGCGTAGAATCGACCTTAAAGTTATTATTAGCAGAAACATGAATATCATAATCAGCCATAATATCTTTTGTACGTTTAGCCAAAGCTCCTTTTCCCTTTTCTTCTTTGTTTTCTCTAATTTCTTTTTTCGGTAAAGCTACAAAAGGATATTTAGATTCTCTCTGGTCTAACACATATTGTTCTAAAGCTAAACCATATTGATAATTAGATATATGAAAATCTTTAAAAGCGAGAGAGCTTAAACCGATAGCTAAAGACAAATCTGGTTTTGTAATAACGCAAGAGTTATCATCATAAGTATCTCCATACCAAGCTAAGAAAGAACATAAGTTATAAACGCAAGCATCTTGAAAATAGCGGGACATAAGGTTTTCTAAATATTCTTGTTTAGAATACACTTTTATTTTGGTAAATCTTGAGCCTTTTTTAACCCATTTAAAACACATTTTCCAATATTCAAGCTAACGAGTTCTTCTTTCAGTTTGAGATTTAGCGGAATAATCTGGTTCATCTAACAATAAGCATAGAGACTTATAATTTTCAGCTTGAGAAACATTTTTTAATTTTTCCTAAACTTTATCATAGAGGCTTTTTATATCTTTTTTAGCCATGATTCCTCCCCTCATAATATAATAGTTAAGTTAAGAGTACAGTTAATGTCAACTACATTTTGTCAATTAATTCTAAGAAGCGTAAATACAAATAGGCATAATATCTCAGCCTATTTCAATTTCTAATATAATTATATCATATTTAAATTCATTTGTCAAGGGGTTTTTATAAAATTCTCAAATAAATTTTAAAAACAAAAGTAATAAACTGGTAACAAAAATTTTCATAAAACTCTTGACTTTCTCTTTCTCCCGTAGTATTATAATTATGTTCTTAAACGAGAACATCTTAGTTACATTGAGAGCCGTGTGTCAAATCGGCATCGTCATCAAGATGACGCTGAAGCGCACATATTATTATGTGTGTTAGGTAGGGCACTAAGTATGTGTTCTTCCGAAAATATGAGACAGAAACCTGAGTATATTCAATATTGGTTTCTGTAGTAAAAAGATAGGAGATACAAATGAAAAACCAAACTAACACCACAACTAAATATAGACACACAAACCTGAGCACAAACAAATATTACAAGCGTTTTCTTCTTAAAGCCGTGAGCATGATTGCTATTCCCATTATAACCGTGAGTATGCTCCCAAATTTTGTGCTTGCGGATGATATGAGCACGGCGAATGAAAACGTGAACTATAACAATTTAATCGACACTCAAAACTTGAGCCAGACGGTACAGGATACTGATTCTTCAACTTCTTCAGGTTCTACTCATACCATCTCCGTTAACCTGAGTACAATCGAAATGGAGAATCCTTATCAAAGCGTAAACTTGAATGAATCTGATTTAATTCCTGAGCCTACCAATGGTGTAACTGTTTACAACATTGAAGCGGAAAGTATTCAGTACGATAGTAAGCCTGTTGAACCTACTAACGCTGAAACTGAGAATAGTTCTCAAATTAAGTCTGAAGCTAAACCTGAGACTAAAACAGAATCTCAGCCTGTTTCTACTTACCGCTACGCTAATCTGGTTCATCTTACTGACTCTGAACGCAAACTTGTCTATGACATTTTAGCAAATGAAGTTGGTAGTGCTTCTTATAGAGATAAACTTCTTGTTGCTGAAGCTTTTTATAACGGATTGATTTATAATAATTGCAGTCCTAAAACATTAGCTAAAGGCCAGTATGATGCTATTACAACTGGCTACGATGCGTTTAAACAAGATTGTATTCGTATTGGCGTAGAGTATTACAAAGACATTGAAAAGGCTGTGACCGAAGTCTTTGATAATTACAATATGCCTTATAACGATGATTTTATTCTCTTTTTCCATTCTGGTAGAAGTTCTTGGCACGAAAACGCTAATACTATTTACCTTGTTGAAAATACAGGAGCACATAAATATTATGCTTTGAAGTCTGTTCCTGAAATTAATTACACTCGCTAAAGAAGCAGATAATCTTGTATAATATAAAGCTAATTATATTAGCTAAATTTGCGTAAACACTAAAGTAAATTTAATCACAAAATAATAAAATAAATGTCCACAAAAATATAAAATAAATAATTAATAAATATAAACAATTAAATATTAATTGTATATAAATGTTAATTATCTTTTGCTTAAGTGTTGCGTAACGACACACAGCTTGAAATGTAACTCTATTTTGCAAGTAAAATAGTGAAATGTAACTGATTGTAAAACACAAATCTGACTGAATATAATTTGTGAAAAGAGGTTGACATAATATGCCAAGAGATGCACTTTCGCCTAAAGGCAAAAGAGGTAGACCGAGAAAGAATCCTCTCCCCGTAGAAGTAAATGATAACGTAGTGGGAGAAAACCAAAACCCAAATGAGACGGTCACTGTAAATAAAAAATCTCCCTCGGTAAATCCAAATCAAATTTGTATGGCTTGTGGCACAGTAATTCCAGATACCCCAAAGAAGCTTGACCTTGCAATGTGGTTGGATGCTGCTCCTTATAGGTTTAACACAAAGCTAAATGATAAGGGAAGAATTATCCTTTGTCACAAGTGTGAGAATCATCTCATTAAAGCTATTGATGGTGAACTAAAGAAAATGGGATGCAAGCAGAAATTTGAATCTGAACCTGAAACTGCCATGGCTGAATATCCTAAATTGAATCCTGATGCTTTTCAAACTTTTGTTGAGAAAAACAGAGATTAGAAAGAACAGAAAGATTAACTCCTAAGTATTATGCTTGGGAGTTTCTTTTTTGTTCTCTAATTATTTTTATTTTTCTCTAATAATATTATTAACCTCTTGACATTCTAACTTCAATCTGGTATACTTATATCATCAAAAGAAGATAAAACAATTCTTTGAATAATATTGGAGGTTTTAAAATGAACGAAAACGAGAAGCTGAACGAGATAGAACTGGATACCGAGCTCGAAGACACTGAACTTGAGGATACCGAGGATGCCGAAACCGAAAATGGGAACCCCAAGGTAATGACTCCCATGAAGGCTATTCGTGTAAAGTGTCTGGATTGCTGTGGGGGACAGTATTCCGAAGTAAAGATGTGTCCCTGCACCAATTGCCCCCTGTATGATTTCAGACTGGGCAAGAATCCCAATCGCAAGCCGAGAAACTTGACTGAGGAACAGAGAGAAACTTTGAGAGAACGTGCGAGAAAGGCTCAGGCGGCAAGAAAGAAGAAGTAAGAAGATAAGAGAACAACTGAATTATTGGTTGAATTTTTCCTTGAGTTATTATTAATCAGATTTCATGAAAGTTTACTGGTAAAAGTATACTGGTGAGTTTAGTGAAACAAAAATGATTAATAATAACTCAAGGATTTTTTGTGTATCGGGGTTGACGGCGGTTATCCCTGAAATAATTTTATCGGTGAATGTAAGCATTAACGTAGTGGGTGATGAAGAAAACGCCTGTCGAGGGCGAGTGAAAGTGAGCGAATAGCGAACGGGGTCATGAATTAACAAAACATAGTATCCCCTTCGGGCACGACTGACACAAAAGACCCCTGCACTTATGCAAGGTTGAAAACACTGGCGTTTCGTGTTTTCACAGAACTGTGATTTATGCGGTCTTGCGGCGGAGAAAAATATCTCCCCTGTTTGGATGGAAAAATTCCCCCGAATGGAAAGGAAATACTCCCGTGTTAAACTAACCCACCCACCCTACCTTAAATTAAAAGAAGTTAACTAAAGTCATCTTCTTTCAATTCATAATCTATATTGGGGTCACGTTCATTCCACAATTCCTGAACGACCTCATATGGAAGATTGGGACATTCATCCCATTTTATTTCTGGTTTTTCAGGTTTTTCTGGATGGTCAGAAAGAACCCAAATGCCCAAAAGCTGGATTCCAAACCAAATACCCAAAAGAGTATAAACGAGAGGACATCCAAAAAAGACTACAATGAATGGAATTAGATAACCAATAACAAAATTCATTTAATTACCCCCTTTTAATTTTTGTAATTCTTATACCAGCTTACTTCATATACTTCCAACTATCCTCCTCTCTAATACGCTCAACCTTATCAATAAGACTGGCACTGTAAGCATTATCATAGTCAATGATGGCAAGATTCTGCTCATAGTAAATGGAATTGGCGATGATTTCCTCACCAGTAGTCAGAGTGATTTTAACCATAAATTTCGCCTTTCTTAACACACACGAGTTTCTTTCTTGAGAACTGCGAAGTTCATAATGTAACAAAACACTGACCCATCGAAATCCTTTTCGGTCTGAATGGAAACCGAATCAGGGTCTTTCAACTGAAAAAGAACAGCATCCACTTCATCCCATTTATAAAAATACCGTTCATCCCCTTCACGAAGACGGGAATGAGTTGTATTAAAATGAGAGATAGCTTCAAGAATCAAAGAATTAGAAACCTCGGTCAGCAATTCGTTATCGGACTCATGAACCTTTTCCATCTTTTTAGACATAATAAAACTCCTTTCTAAATTAACAAATGTGGAGACGTGGGAAGAGAGGTTTTACCCTCTCCTCCCGTTCGGCTTACTTCACGGATTTTCCAAGAATCAAAAGGACAATGAAAACCACATTGAAGCAAAAGAGGCATCCTTCGAACGTCATCCACTAACCACCCCCTTTCATTGCAAGCCTTGAGAATATTATATCACTCCTTTCTCAATGTGTCAAGGCTTACTGGTGATTAATGCTGCTTAAAGACAACAGCACCCAAATCCTTACGCCAACATTTGCCGCACATGGAACAGGTGATGGTCTTATCCTTTTGATTGGGACAAGTCTGATACTTTGCAGGGAGAACAGGAGTCTTTTCAGAATCCTTGAAGTCCACATAAGCAACAGGCATATGGTGAGGATTCAGAACCTCCCAATCCTTGTCCCAAGCCGAGAAGATAATATTCAGATTATCAGGAAGATTGCCATTATTGTCAATCCACTGATTCACCAAGAAATATTTTTTTGTGAACGCCATGAACTTCATTTCAGGAAACTTCTTTGCAGTTGCGACCATGCCATCAATGAAAGCATAATCAGGGAGGTCGCCAGCGTCAAAATATCTCATTTTAGGCAGCCCACAATGAGCCAGCTTAAATTGAACCTGATTCCAAAAGTCAACTGGGTCATTGTGATACAGACGATAGTTGCGATAATACGCACCCAACACAACAGCCATCTGTTGACAACCCTTCATGCAATAGCATTGTTTGCTCTTTCTGCACGGAGCATCCTCACGACAAGTGATAACAGGAAATGCGAGGTCAATCACCCCGCATCCCGTCTTAGAGTTCTTGGTGGTCATGTGAACCTTATTGGACTTCATAGACAGGTGCTCGATGTACTCCTCACGGGTCATGGTGAATTCCTTCTTTTGAGTGTTCTTCTTAGACATAATAGTTACTTCCTTTCAAAATAAATGTTGTTGTGAATAGGGACTATATAAACAGGAGCCACTCCTGATTAGGCAAAGAAAATGGGAATAAGCTTATCCAAAAGGATTCGATAAGGAGCAATAAAACTTTCAGCTTTATGATTTCGTCCTCGATAATAAATGTTTAGAATCTTATAATCGCAAAGATTAGTGTCCAAAAGCTGAATTAAAATAGACACATATTCAGGAACTGATTCATCAAGCATATCTACTTTAGGAACCTTGTACTCAATGATGTATTTGTTATTAACATTACAATACGGAGCATACAGCTTGTAAATAACATCATCACGAGTAAGTTCATTCTGACGGAGAAAAATTTGAGAATATTTACGCATAGTTATGCTCCTTTCTTATTTCAATAGGTTGCCACACTCTTTGTAGGTGATAACATTTTTCTTGATAATATCATCACAGACAAACAGATAGCTTTCAGTAGGACGGTTCCACTGCCAGCAATCCTTTTTGGTTTCTCTCCCATGATGAGAATTATCACCAGAATAAACCGTAATAAAATACCGATGCTTGGCACGATAACCAATGTAATGAACCAGATTAGAAACTCGTTTCACTCCAGTCCACCAAGGGATAACGTTCAAAACGTTAGAACAAATAACAGCAGCAAGACCTCCTCCATTAATCTTAGAAATCTGTTCGATTTCCTTATTAAAATCAATATCGTTCCAGTAAGGGTCAAAACCGATGTAATAGAATCCCTTAGAGTTAACAAAATCCTGAATATGCTGGGTATAACGACCACAGCCATAATCCAGAATGATACCGATAGGATTTAGTCCTCCATTCTGAATCACCCATTCCGTCCAAAGCTTATCCCAATCAATTTTGTTGTAGACAGCAGGAAGCTTGGAAGAGTTGATAGAAGTGTTCTTAGAGGTAATCACCTGAGCGTCAGTTCCCAAAGTAGTCATAATTAAATCTCCTTTCATTCTAACAGATATTTGTTTAAACGTCAAGTGTAATGGTTTCGACAACGACAAGGAAATCTCCCACGATAGTAAAACCATAGGAAGAATATCTCAAACCGGGAAAGGGCTCACAAGGGATAGGGTCATCGTGATACCCAAGTTCAGAAAGATATTCTGTTTCCTTTTCGGGGTTGTGAGATTCAGACACCTCCTTTGCTTCTTCGTATTCGTCCTGAGTTTCAAAGGCGTAAATGTGGAGCTGAGTAGCGGAATCTGCGTAATCGTCAAAAGAGTTAAACAGGGTAGAAGTGATGTGTTTCATAATAAATCTCCTTTCAAATTAAACCAAGTTGATGACTTTTAAATTTTGGGAACCACATTTAGGACAGTAATAACGTTTGCGAAGATTACCATTAGCAATCTCTCTAACAGAGTCACTTATTCTCTGTCTGGGGCAACTCCATCCACACTCACAAACAATGTTATACTTGTATTTTGCCATCATAATCTTCTGATATTCAGGCGTGATTTCATCCTGTTGAACCGTTCGTTTTATATCAAAAGGGGTACGATTAGTAATGTCAATGGCCCTATCCTTCCAAAGACCTGTATGACTCCAGCCATCTCGATTCCCAGATTCAACACAATGCAGACATTCATGAAGAATCGTGGAATGAAAACCAATAGGCGTGGTTGCATGAAGGAACTCTTTGCTAAATTCCATAGAATACTTGTAAACTCCACGAACTCTTCTCCGAGAAGCACGACCAACGGTTTCAGTAGAACTTTTCATCCAAGAAACCGGAATGTGTTTTGCAACCATGGATTTATCAAAAGGCCACATTTGGTCAAACCAGACGCAAATTTCATCCACCTCCTTCTGAATATCCTGAATGGTCATGGTTTTAGTATCAGTGCGAGACAGAGAGGGAACAAAATTCTTATAGTTGAGGCTTGCAGACATGGTGTAGTTCATAACAAAATCTCCTTTAAATATTTATTCCCCGTATAACCGATAGGACAGCTTTGTTCTTATTCCTCCTTCAAACCTTTTCTGGAAATGGCATTAAGAACATAATCATCAGTACAGTCCTCAAACATTTCGTTTTTCCAAAGATGGCATTTGAGTTTGCCGTTTTCTTCCTGACAATGAAACAAAGTCTGTTCGGGCTCAACAATATCATCATGAGAGTCACGCTGGAAAGAAACGAACACTTCGTTATATCCTTTTTCGCACCTAGCATTGATGATAAAACGACCAATAGGGGTATCAACGAAAGCAGAAGTGAAATCGTCAGTCGTGCTCAAACCAATCTTGTTGTACTGTTTCATAATATAAATCTCCTTCAATAAAAATAATTTTTAAAAACTCTTGACAACATGGATAAGATATACTATACTACAGTTAAGAGGTAAGAGTCCTATACCTCTTACGACTTGAATTCAGGAGATTGGTGATTATCTCCTCTGTAGTTTTTCTTTAAGTATTACACTTAAACTTCAATCATCCCGGCAAGGACGAAAGTAGAAGCATAAACGTTAAAGAAATAGTTAACGTAAATGATTTTCTACATATAGGACACCTCTTTTCTCAAATGAGTTGTATCTATATAAACAGCTTATAGGAGCTGGAATTTTCTTTTTTAAAAAGGAGAGAGTCCTACAACTCTCTCCTACCGATGTTAAAGTCTCTTCAGTGTGTTATCTCATAAAGAGACTATTTAGCAATATGGTTACTAAATAAACATTGAAGAAGTAGTTAATCTATTTAATCTAAGTCATGGCTTTCACCACCTTTCTTCCTTAGACAAGGGGAATCTATATAAACAGTTTGTAGGAACTGGGATTTTTAAAGAGCGAGTAAGCTTGTGGACTTACCCGCTCTTTTCTTTTTACCAACCGTAGACATCCTTGACACTCTTACCGATGGCACGAGTGTACTTAGTAATGTCTTTTGAGGTTGCTTTGCCGTTGTACAGTTTCCAGCAGAAGTTATCAAGCTGGTCAGAGGTGATTTCAGGTTTCACTTCTCTATAAAGAATATAATGACTTGAGTCATGATGCGTTTGACGAGAGCGTAGATTATTGTGAGAATCAACCCACCATTCGCCATAATCACAATCCCGTTTAAAATTGAGGCAAGCTCTGATATTGTGTTCATTGAGAAGGTTATAACCCATTTTCCTTCCATTCCAAAGACCGACATCTGCAATTTCGATAATGCGGCCTTCAGTGGGACGATTAAGATTGCATTTTTCATCTTCAAAATACAAATCATTTGTCTCAACCATTTCCTCATAAAACTTACTCTCAGGCCAATCAGAGTAATCAACCCCGTTAATGTCAAGGTTTTCTTTAATCCCTTCCATCCAATCATTTAGGTTCAGGTTGTAGTTGCTCCAAATGATGTGCTTGTTAGTATTTTTCTTAGACATAGATATACTTCCCTTCTAAAATAAAAATGATATTTTATAAGGCTGGAGGAATTAATCCTCCAACCCATAAAATCTGTCAATGGCCTTCTGTTCGTGATGGTCTTCCTCAAGAGTCTTGAGAGTGTTCGCACACTCCCAAGGCTCAAAAATGTTTCCACAATCCTCGCAATAGAGTCCTCCATGAGCGAGAATAAGATGACTTCCACATACAGGACACAAATAATCTTCACTATACATATTTATTCTCCTTTCTTATCGTTTATCCCATTTACCCTGCTTTTTGTAAATGCGCTTTGGAAGGTCTCCATATCCAGCCTCATACAAAGCCATATCTTCATCCATAATGACTTTTTCTCTCACATAATAACCTCCTTCTCCATAATGCTTCTTTGCGCTGAGATACACACCAATGGTTTCATCAATGTCATCGTCGTACCAGCCTACTTCCAAATCCCACAAAACGCCTTCCTCGGTATCTCCATCAGGAATACCTAAAGCTAAAGTATAATCATAATAGCTTTCATCATTTGCAAGACAAGCCAACAGCCACTCACGATACAGGATAGCCCTTTTCTCAGCGATAGTCTTCTTCATAATTTTATTCCTCCTTAAATTTAATTAGAATTAGCAGTATGGTTCCCAACCATGTTCTTCAAGCGGTTTCTTACTGGTTAGCACAATTCCATAATCTTTGCCAATATATCTGGAACGTACTTTAGCGTAAGAATTAGGAAATCCATATATACAATACGGATTGTCATAGCTGAAATCTTCAACGAACTGCCTCGTTGCTTTGTTGAAAAATTGTCTTGCTTTACGCCAAGACTTGAACTCTCTCACCCAAACATTCTGGCTTCCAGCGTAATAATAACCTCCTTCCGCTGGCTCATAGATAGGATACTCCTCATAATAAGTTACATAATACATTATACTTCCTCCTTTAAATTATTGGTTTTGGATTTAAATGGTGATTTTGCGATAATCACCGGGTTTACGAGTAGTTTCCCAATCTTTCCAGTCATCACGAGAAGGACAAAGGATATAGAACCAAGTGGTTCCCATCTCAGTGTACAGAGATTTGTCGGGAAGAATACGTTCATCCATATACATGAAATTAGAATTCATGTAATCATAGAGATACCCCTCAGAAGAGATGCAGATGATATTATCATCAGGAGCGTATTCACAATAGTCAATAGGATAAATATTATCCTCAAGAACCCAATTAGATTCATACTCTCCAGTTTCAGCATTCCAGCTTCCAACATTTTTGTAACGCTTGCCATTGAAATAAATAGCAACGTCATCGCTGATTTCTAATTCATCCATCCGATAACGAATCTGATTGACGATGCTTTCGATGTCTTGTTTGGTATGAGAATACTTTTTCTTTGCCATAATTATACTTCCTTTCTTAATTAACGTCAATTGTGAATAGGTACAAATAAAGAGAAAGCCGGGGATTACTTCCCAGCAATCTCGTCATAATTTTCTCGGATGGAACGAATTCGACCTTCTTCAATGATGATTCTGCGCTCGATTTCTCTCATAAGAGCGGAACGGAAAAGATTATAAATGTTATAATCGTCCCACTTAACGAGCCAGCCATCTTTATCTTCGCCCCAACGGGGAGCATAATAGTTTTCATCAGGGTTTAAGTACCAGAAATCTAGAGTTCCTCCTTCTGAATAGTTAATACTATAATCCTTGCTATTGGAACTATAAGAAATCCCCATACGGCAACGCTCACCAGTATCATCTCTATGAAAAGAAACATTCAGGAAATTACCAATCGTACCCCTCATGTTGAAACTTGCAGCCGTCTCACACAACCCAAGAAGTTGATTACAGATTTCAGCCCATTTAGCAGCACCAATAGCCTTGATGCGAGGAAGATAGAATTCCTCTGTACGCTCACGAATAGCCTTAGTCTTATTCATCTTTTCAATGAGTTCCATTATTTCGATGTCTTCGTTTTCCTTGCAAGAAACGGTAACGGTCATGTTTTCATAAGTCTTAGTAGTCATATTCTACTCCTTTTCTCCCCGTATAGCCGATAGGACAGCTTTATTGTTTTAGTTAAATGGATGATACTAACATGAATAATTACACACGAGGAGAAACCTTAACCTTCAGCGCATTCTTCTTTGCATATTCACAAATAGCAGAGAATTCATCCTGAGAAATACTTCTGTTAGAAGCCCCTCTTGCCTGAACGATAGCTTTTTCACAGATTTCAATTGTAACCAGAGACTTAGAAGTTTCCTGAGCCTTTCTCAAGAATACAATTTTGCTAAGGCCCTTGCAGATACGGCCCAAGTAAGAAGAAACACAATGGTTAAGAGCATAACCTTCCTGTTTAACATCTTCAGGATGGCTCGGATGAACAATTGCATACTTCTTATCGTTGGTAACATAATCCTTGAAATCTTTGTACTGTGCAGTAAATGCAGCTTCTTGTTCTTCGTCAAGATGAATCTTATAGTTACGAGCAAGAATGTCGTGCGTCTGCTTCAAATAACTACTATACAGAGTTGGCTTAATGTTCATTGTGTTGCACATGGCAAGATAGTCTTTCAATTCATTCATGAAGCTACTAAGAGACTGGAACCCTTGATTAGAAGCTTCTTCACAAACATAATCCATAAATTTGCCAAAGCTATAATACTTATAGAAAATAGAATCGGTATAATGCCAACCAGTTCTCAAATACGCATCAAGGCAAATTGAAATAGGAGTTTCTCCGTTTGTACTAACCTGATTGAAACGAAGTTCATCGTCCCAATAATGGGATTTTTCAATCAAATCAATCCATTCTTCATTGGTATAATGTAAGAAAGCATCTTTCCCAAGGTCGTGATTGGCTCTACGAGTTTCAGAGAAAGCTGATTTGATGGTGGACTGAACATAAATAAACTCATTCAGCATATCCTTTTCAATCAAAGAATCGTATTCTTCTTTGGTCAAACCAAGAATTTTGTTAATGGGTTCTGCCTTATCAACTTTCATACTTAACAAAGATTCCATGCTATCTTCAGGAGCAGTTCTCAAAATAACCTCCGTAGATTTGTTATTTTCAAGATAGCGACAGAATTGAGAAAGTGAGATATGATGATTGTAATTGGGGAGATTGTACATCTTTTTAATGAATTCTGCGACATCCTGAAAATAATTGGGTCTATAAATCCCATTTCCTTGATTATCAAAAACAGGAGAATTATAATCAAGAACAGGAACAATAGTTTCTTTCGTCAAACAGAAAGAACAACGAGCATTGTTTGTAGCAATCTTGTAAGTGTAGTATCTAAAAACAATTGCTCCCAAAGGAAGGCAATATCCAGAAATAACTTGAAAATAACCAGTCTTTCTGCCAACGGTTACACAAGCGATTTCATTTGCATCATAATCATCCACATTAACCGCAAAACCAGTAATAATATCAAAATATGCTTCAGTATTTCCTCTATCGGAATTATAATAGAGCAACAATTTCTTATCGGTAGGAGTAAACATCTCATTATAACGAAGTGCATTCAAACGAGAGAGTTCCTCCTTCTTCGTATCAATCTGTTCAAACAGTTCCTTGATTTCCTTGTTTACTTTTTCAATCTTTTCATCAGCAATGTAAGCGCCAAAGAAATCATTGTAATTGTGATTGGAATTCTTATAGAACTCAGCGATATAGTTACGGTTCTCAGTGGTGTTCATGGTGTTGTTCATAGTAGACATAATTCAAATCTCCTTTAATATTTTATAGATTATAGGTTGATAGGGACTTTATATAAAGGGGATGTTTCCCTCCCCGGATATTAGATAAGCTCATCGGTGTAGTTGTAAAGCTTACCATCGACCTTTTCACGAAGCTCATGGAATTCACGAGACTTCAAGACCCCAAGGATTTTCTCCTTGAGCTCAGGCTGAGTACGATAATAGTCATTGTTATAATCCCAATGACGTTTAAAAATGAGCTCAGAATTCTTTTCCTTAAGAGACTGAACAGGGGTATAAAGAGTAACTGTTGCGTCTTCTCCCTTGTTATTCTTATAGGTAAGTTTAATATAAATTTCAGTGTTCGGGCTATAAGAAGGAACATAGGATTCAAAGTCATAGGTCTTCAAATAAGGATAATCACGGAGAAGTGCTTCTCTGTAGACCTTAGCCAGATTACCAACGTTCTGATACTTATAAGGGACACGATAACCAATAGCAGGAAGATAAACAGTACGGTGGAAATCGGTGTTACCCTGATATTCCTCAAAGCTATGGCAACGGTCAATACACTCACGTTCATAATTCTTTTCCCAATAGTTATCAGGAACGGCACATTCTTGAGGGATATAATGGATTCCGCAAATATCTCCAATAAAGAGATTTTCCAATACCCATTCAAGAGTAGACTTAGAGAAATATTCTTCCCAAAGGTTCCATTCTCGAATATAACGACCAGCTTCCTCCCAAGTGATACCCTTTTCATTGGTACGGATAGGAGCGTCATAGGCGTCATAAATAGGGTTACGAGAATTAGTGGACTTACGCATAATAAATACTTCCTTTCTTAAATACAAATGTGTTTGATAGGTGGACAATTAAATGGATAAAATGCGAGTTTTATTTTAATTTGAGAGGGAGAGATATTTCACTCTCCCTCATTGTTGATGCTTACTGAACAGGCTTGCCCAGCCATTCAATGTTTTCTGCCTTGATAGTCAGCACACCAGAATCGTTAGTGGAAGTGAAATAGCTTTCAGGAACATAACCAGTAGCCCTCAACTTTTCCTTGGAAATTGGACGTCCATCGAGGTAAAGTTGCGTTTTAGGCTTGTTAGGAGTATCATACACACGCAGATACTCAGAATACTGACCAGCCTTGTTCGTATGGCAGATAACTCTGCAAGAATCGTCTTTCCACTGACCCCAAGGCAAACGAGTCACATCTTCCATCTTCACACCCTTGGCTTCAGCACGAGCAATTGCTTTCTTGGTATTCTTATAGCTGATACCAAGACGGAAAGTCCCAACGACACGCTTGAGAACAACGACACCAGCCTTACGACCAGCAGCGCTCAAAGTTACCGTGGTCACATAAGACATCTTGAACCACTGACCAGCCTTGATGTTAGCAACCTTCAGGTTCATGTACTCAGTATTCATAATATTTCCTTTCTGCCCGTAAACCCGATAGCTCAGGATAATAAATTAGGTTATGATAAATTGGATTATATTATTTGGGAATCAGATTTCAACTTCAATGATTTTACCATCCCAGTTGTCATGGTTGTAAGTTTCAGCCCATGCACAAGTATCATCGAAGTTGTTTTCATCATCAAGAATGTCATCTTCAACAAGAGATTCAATAGCTTTTTCAAGTTCTTCTGTTGTATTGACCACATACTTGTTGTAATCATCTGCATCAATATATCGACAAGCTTCGATGAACAAATTGAACAAATGAATCTGAGCTTTTTCCAGAGAGTTAAAGAATTTGGGTTCACCAATTTCACGCTCACAGCAATCAATAACCATATACTTCTTCATAATTTTGTTCCTTTCTGCCCGTAAACCCGATAGCTCAGGATAATAAATTTGGTTATGATAAATGGAATTATATTAGCATTCAGTCTTCGTTAGTGCAGAAGCAACTTGCATCCGAATCAACTTGGATGTCAAAGAATGTACCGCCATTAGCAATACAATCATCAATCATTAGACTGATTTCTTTCATGAACGCTTCCTTTGAAGTATACTCCATGCCAGAACCGTTATCGTTGAGGGTTTCGATAGTGAAGTTAATCTTGTTGTTAGTCATAATTTTATTTCCTTTCTTAAATCACAAATGTTTATGTTTACTTATTCGTCTTCGCCCTTGCAGATTTTCTCAAGCAGATTGAGAACCATTTCATCTCTCTGCTCAATATCATCAAACATGACTTGGACTTCTTTAAAGGTTTTGTCATTGGTCAGTTTAATCGTTCCACGAGACCGAGGGACATACTCAATAGTAATCATTTTCTCACCTCCTTAATTGTGGTTAGCCCAAACAACCAGAATTTCATCGTCATCTAAAGTTGCAGTTCCCTTGCTGTCCATTGTGAGCATATAAGGAATATCAGGATAATCATATCCATACTCATTAGCCCAAGTATAGGATTGGTTATCTTTTAGATTAACAGTTGCAAAGGTAACTACTCCATCTTTTTCGGCAGTCTTTTCTGCGTATACAAAATACACATTTGGTTCAATTTCTGTTTCTGGAGTTGTTACAGGTGTTTTCATTCCTGTGAAAACCAGAACCATTATCATAAAAGCCAAAGCCCAAATAACGGAGAAGCCCCAAAGGAATTTGGGACTATCGTATTCACAATAGAATACACCAGCCATTAAAATTATAAAGAAAACAACAACAATAAGCATAATAGTAGACATAATTTTTTCTTCCTTTCTTTATTTGGATTCAATCGTTATTTTTATCCTCTTTCTCACGATTCACAGCAGCTTTTCTTAGTTCATCCTGAGAATCATAATACTGTTTATACGCATCACAATTTTCAAAAGAGATACAAGATTGAAGATTTATAAGCTTTTTAGTGACTTCTACCAAGGCTTTTTGTGCCTCTTCAATGATAGATTTCTGTAGGCCAATATATGAATGAGCTGCAACATATTTTGCCATAAGAATTGCAGTAAATTCATCTTTGAAAAATCCTTCGTAATGCTGAGGCAAAATATGCGATTTCATTTCATTGAAGGTACTTCTACTGATAAACCATTCACTCAATTCACCTGAAGCCAGAAAATATATAGGGTCTTCGTTAGCCTTTAGAATTCTATATACACACATAGTATCCAGTGTGGTAGGCTGACGATAGATTAGGAGATATTTATATCCATCCAAAGTAATATTTTTCATTTGTTTTCTTCCTTTCTTAATCAATTGGCTACGCCAAATATATCATGAAAACAACTGTTTGTCAATAGGTTAATAAAAATCTTTCACCTCCTTTCTCTTCTCTTTATACTTGCGGTTGTTTTCGTACCTGAATTTACCGTGTCTCTTGGCTACGGCATGACGGGTTTGAGCCTGAATAATTTCCATGGTTGCCAGATAACTCAAATCTTCAATCTGTTTTTTCATATTAACCTCCTTATGCAGTCACAAATTTGTTAAGCTTATAATTGCTGTAGTCAAGATTATTGTTACTACCAGAATACCCTTGACCAAGGTTGAACAAGATTCTAAGAGAACAATAAACTTGAATATCTTTAAGCCAGTCAATTACGAATTGGATGGCTTCAGGATTGTTTCCTAACCATTTGTTATGGTTGCCATGAATCTGAATGATATTAGAATTACCAACTTCAATGGTATAGAAGCTTTTGTCTGGTTCAGAAACTTTTCTTAAGAAAAGAATGGTTTTATATCCAGAAGCCACAGATTCAAGATAGCTACCAACACAATGGCTAAGGCTTGCTCCTTCATTAATAATGTCCTTTGGTTCACGAGGAACAATGATTTCAAATTCATCTCCAATCTTTTCGTACTTTTCAATTCTCTTTTTATTGAATTTATCCCACCTTCCATCCTTTTTTAGACTGTTATATCTTTGAGCGTTTGCAATGTCCGTATACTGGTCGTGCATCCATTGAAGTTCTCTGAGAGTTTTAGCATCAAACGGATTCATATTGGGAAGAATTTCACGAACCCGGTCACACATGGTATAAACCGTATCTCTAAACAATCTAATAACATCAACATCTTGGTTCTTATCTTGAAGATTGATTAGATTTTTTAGGTTCTTCCTATCTTGGTCTGTAGGAGTGAATCCTTTCATGTTCCATTTGAGACAATCAGGAACGCCAAGATAGTTTTCTTTTAAAACAAGTCCATTCCAATCCCCTGCTTTTAAAGCAAACTTGAAAATTTTTCGGGATTTCTTTTCATCCCAATGAATTACATCATCGCCTCCAATCTGTTTGATAAATTTAATACTGGGTAGCGTGTTTTTATACGGGTCTCTAAACTGTTCAAGTATCTTAAGCTGAATCTTATTCACTCCTAAATTTTCATACAGAGTTCCTGTCTTTTTAGGAGTTGTCTCAAATTTATCTCTCAACAAAGTTGCTGGAGACCAAATCATTTTGGACATTAAATATTTATATCCAGCTTTTCCGAGTTTCTCAACTATTGGATATTTCAAAGTATAAATAAGATTTACAATGAAACTATCTCTGTTTAGAAACTCGTTATTAAGCAAGGTGTCAACACATCTGTCGATACGCTTGACTTTCCTTAATTCACTGAAGTTAACAATATATTCAGCGGTACATGATTGATAGCAGTTATTAGCTGCACATGGAACCCATTTATCGCTACTTTTCTTTAAAATGAACTCCTCCTTTTCATTGAAGAAGAATCTATACTTCTCCATGTATAATAATTTTTGAGGGAGATATTTACTACAGGTATAATATCTGATTAACACCCCGTCTTTATATGGAACACAAACAACACCCCTATCGCTAACTTTAAAGAGGTCAAACAAGTATTCATTAGAGAAATCAACCAATTCCTCAGATTCCATAAGAGCTTTCTTCACGCTGTTTTCTTTCACAGGACGTTCCACAACTTTTTCATACCAGTAACCAACTCTATAAGGAATCCAAAAAATTTCTTCCTTTAGCCATTCTTCAGTTGCTTTAAATCCAAAGAAAGTCAGAGCTTGTTCGTCAAAACATCTGTTATGAATATTTTGCCGTAAGTCTGACTGTAACCAATGACGAAGAGTTTTGTCGTAAAACTTTCCATCCTTCTGGAGATAGGAAAAGCCTTTGATGGCTTCTCCATTTCTAAACAGAAAATATCTTTCATTATTAATGTCAGTATATTCCCATGTTCTTCTTTCTCCATCTTTGGCTCTGTTGCCTTTCATTACAATAGACGCAATTTCAAGAGCATCAATCTCTTTATGGTATTTACCATAATACGAAAAGATTTCTTTCTTGGCAGACGTAACAGAAATCTTCTTGTTGGTTTTATATGGAAGTCTCATGTCCCCACAATTATCAAAAAGATAATCGTATTTATAATTAGAAGGGGCACGCTCAAGGAATTCAACCTCTCCCGTCTTAGGACAATAAAACACTGGACTCTTTTCTACTATTTTTCCTCCCCATTCAGTACGGAAAGATTTAGTCTTATCCCACTTAATGATAACATCAGGAGTGAGATTAGAATCGGGAATTGTGGGAAGAGATTTGACATAAGCGATGGCTTTCTGGAAATCAATATTGGTAGACATAATGCTTTATCTCCTTTCAAATTAAAACAAACTTAAGTGTTAGAAATGGGCTGATAAACATAGGAAACAACTTCCCATGTCTTACTGTTCTGGATGACATGAATCATCTCAGGTCTCATAATCCTGAGTTCTTCAATCATGGTCTTAGCTTTGGCTAAAGATTTGCAGGAAAAACGTGAAAATTCAACATAATCTTCACAGGACTTATGAGTTTTCTGAATATTCATAACTGTACCTCCAATAAAAATATTTTACAAAAGTCTTGACAAATGAATTTGAATGTGCTATATTATAATCAAGTCAAGAGAGGAAAAATCCGTGTTCCTCTCCTGAGCTCGAAATTAACGTGGTGTGTTAATTACGATTCTTGATTACGAAAACAACAATAATGTTGAATTCATAATTGACCAATATGATTTTCTACATATTAGATACTCCTTTCATTTAAAGATGAAAACCGCAAAATGCAGTATCTATGTAAACAGCTCACGGAAGCTGGAACTTTCAATTTTAAAGAAAAGGGTAGGAGCTTGTGGACTCCTACCCTTTATCTTATTGCTTAGGAATGATTAAAACGAACTTTTGAACTACTGTTCGTATGAGGACAAGAGGAGAATTACTCCTCGTCATCGTCATTCTCATAGTCCTCAGTGTCATCTTCCATATCTTCCAGCTTATGAAGCTTGGCCTGAGCACGAAGCTTGAGAATCTCCCGGATGGCTTCCTTGGGGGTGTTGTCTACAATGTCAGAAGCGGATGCCAGTTCCTTGCCAGCCATGTCATAAATCTTCTTGGACTGGTAGCTGATAACACAATCTTCATCTTCAACCTTGACCTGTTCATCAGGCTGAATCTGCTTCTCGTTCATGTCAGCCTCAAACTTGACCTGTGCCATTACCTCACGAATGAGGGCGTATCCCTTCTTGTTGCTGTTATCCACAATCTTCTGGATGCAGCGAATACCAGCTTCACGGTCTGCTTTAGAGACAGAACCCATGTAGCCGCAAGGGATACCATCAATAGAAAGATATTCCATGTTGGAGTTGCTGTCCTTGAGCATCTGGACACGGTTGAGGGTAGCGTTCTTCTTGTTGTTGATGTTAGCCATAATAGGCTCCTTTCTGGTTTTAACGTCTTGAACCTGACGTAATATTATTGAACCTTAAAGGCTCATTGGAGAACAGGATATATTTCAATCCTGTACTCTGTCAACCTTTAGAGTTTCTCAATCAGGTCTTTCGCCTGATTTTTGAGTGCTACCAAGATTCCAATCTCGGTGTAACAATTGTTAATGTCGTTGGTTTCCGGACCATGTTTGGTTAAATCTTTGACGCCGTGTTCAGTCAAGTCTTTGATACGCTGAATTTCAGCGTCAATTGCTTTCTGAAGTAAATACTCTGTGCGTCTGGACAGATAAATTTTATCATTCATATCAATTTTCCTCCTTATCAATATTAATGGATGTGAACACCAATCCTGTTACACATTCACATCCAGTTTTCAATTCTTCCTCAAAATAGGCAACCATGGACTGAATCTTTCGACCGTATTCCTCTGGTTTAAAATAAGGAATGTTAACAACATCCCAATCGGGACATTCGGGATAATCGTGATTCACAACCAGTTCTTCAATCATTTCATTTTGATGCTTGAAGTGTTCCAATAATTTTTCAATAGAAATAGAAAAACAATTTTCATTTCTATTGTCTGAGCCGTCTCTCAACAAAGAAGTTACATGGTCAAAGAATCCTCTATTGGAAGAGGAAAATACTGGGTAAAAATCATCGGCGTTGGTGTTAACAACCAGAGTATAAATCTTAGACATATTTTAACATCCTTTCTTTAATACGTCAAGAGTTTAATAAAAATATCCATAATATTTTATAAGACCCTTGACAAACATAAATGTATTTGGTATAATACAATCACCAAGAGAAGTTGGCCTGTAATCCTCTCTTGATGATTGTATGAGTCTTATTTACTCTCGCAACTGTGGGTTAGTTACGATTATAAATAACACGCACAGCAAAGACCTACTTTGCCATGTCAATGAAAAGATATTTTTTCATTAACTTACTCCTTTCTATGCGTAGTTATATGAACAGCCTTTACAGGAGGCTGGAATTTTTGAGAGAGAACCGTTGGGGACTTACTTCGGTTCTCTTTTTTGTTTTATTTACTTAATCAAACCGTTCAGATAGGCACGAACCTTTTCTGCGGGATGTCCTTCGTACTTATCAGTACCCTGAGCTTCATCGAGGAACTGCTTGCAAGAACCACAAGCCTTCATTCCGTGAACAAGCAAGGATTCCTTTTCGGGATTATCCTGAATGGGCTTGTACACGGAACGCAAACCAGCAAGGATGCGCTGAGTGTAAGCCATTTCCTGAGAGCCCCATCCAAGGCGCTGAATTACAGAAAATACAAACCGGAGTGCATCTTTACCTCCAGTCTTCTCAATTCTATACAATTCTTCAATCGCATTGACATTTCGATTGCGATTGATGGAGGTGTTGTAGTTAACCTTTGTGGTTAACCCAAACTCCTTAAGAACTCTGTCGATGTTCAAGGCGTTCTTATGTTGAGCACACAAATCAGCTTTGTAACGCTCATAACCACGAATGTTTGTGTGTCCTTCATTCTGAGTGGCAAACAAATCTGCCTCTTGAGCCTGAGTAAGACCCACAAACAGTTTAACCACCATAGAATCAACGGGATAACCCATTGCTTTCATGAACAGCAATACACTTAACGTGTGAGCTCCATCCATAAGGAGGATTCTCCATTTTCCATTAACCTTACGGATAGAAGCAGACTTTACTTCTACCTTGTTGATGTCAAACTTGTTGACAATCTTAGCGACTTCGGAATTACGCACTTCTCTCTGATACGCAAGGTCAACATTGGGAATAATCAGAGGAATTTCTCTGATTGCCCAATTACGGTTGTCATTGCGTTCTTCGATTTCCTTCTCAACAGAACGCTTGAATGCCAAAACCAGATTGTTCTGGTCATCCGTGAGTTTCTTCGGCTTCATGCAATCGAAGATAATTTCATCAATTGTCTCGGTCTTTGCAGAGAAGCCCTTTTCGTTCATCATCTTGTTGTTAGTAGTCATAATAGACCTCTTTCTCCCGCTGTGCGAGTATAAAATATTGGAGCTCTGAGAACTCCATAATGCCCAAGAGTCGAACCCCTTGGGCATGAGCAATCCTCAGAGAGTTATACTTTCTGAATCGCATCCCAATAAAGGATGTCATGCTCGGTACTCAATTTCACCGTGTCCTCATTATTGAGCACTTCTGCAAGACCTCCACAACTCAGATGGAAGCCAAAAGAGCCGTGCTGAGTAAAGAACAGATAATAACTTTCTGTCCCTTTGTTAAGGTATAGACAATTTCTAATGGCTCCATCCTTAATCAAAGTTCTCACAACTCCGTTGTCCTTAACGAAGTTATAAATGTAGGGTGCTGTGGACTCAATTTCGTCCATGAGAAGATACCTAAGCTGATTCACCTCCTTCTCATTGAGCTTACGAGAGTTTTCCAGAATCTGCTCTTTTGCTTCAGGAGAAGTGAACCGACCACGTTCATCACGAGGCTGAACAAAATCGGGGACAACGTTCACGGGGGTGGTGGGCTTCTTGGAATCGCTGGACTTAGTAATATTAATAGACATAACAAATTCCTTTCTGGCTAAATAGCCTACAAAAATATTTATTCAAATTTATCAAAAACTCTTGACAAACTTGAATCTGTGTGTTATCATACAATCAAAGAGAAGCACTACAACTCCTCAATGATGTATGAGTTATCGCTTACAAGGCTTAGTTACGATTGTAAACGATTCTTACAACACGATTGTTGTAATAGTAGGAAACATGAAAGATTCTCTACATGATTTTTACCCCTTTCACAATTTAATACCTGAGTGTTAGCTATGTAGGTTACTAACACCAAGCAGAGTTTTAACCATCTATACTGACCGCAGATGCCCACAAGTTCGGTTGTGGGTGCATTAAACACTCTATTGAGCCCTGAATATATTCGCAAAATCGTGAGTGTATTCAGGGCTCTAACAATCTTTAATTAAAATTTATTAACATTGACCTCGTAAGGTCTGGCTAATTTCCAATTGTAGGAGTTAACAAGCCATTTTGGTTTCCGTTCGTTCTCGTTGAGACGCTTTGTTAACAAACGAGCAAAGTCTTGAGTTTTAAACTGTTGCTGTTCGGTTCCCTTGAGCTTTACGGTAATTGCTTTACCGTACTTATTAATGACCTTGTAATAAGCCATATTCATTTCACCTCTTTCTTAAGAGGCGCTCTCCACACCTCAGTCTTATGGCCCTTGCCGTCAAAATGACGGAAAGCTCCATAACTGGAGATGGTGCAATCAGCATATTCAGGCTTGGAGCGAAATCCATCCTTGATTTGCTGCTTTGCCAACTCATACGCTTGATACACTGGGCAACTTTCACACCGTCCAGCATATCTACCTTTGCATACATTGGTGCAAAAACCACTAAAAACCTGATTGGCAAAACGCAAACTCCAAGCGTTCTCCAGTTTCTCGATAGTGCGCTCCACGGGGACAGCAAGTTTCATAGTATTGACCTTTTTCATTTTTCTGATACCTCCAAATAAATTTTGTAAAAAGTCTTGACAACAACAAAGATTTGTGCTATATTACAACCAGAACTAAAAGAGTCCTATACCTCCTTTAGCTCTGGAACCTTTTAATCGGGTTTAGATTAGATGATTAAAAGATTGCTGAGAATGATTGCATATGCAATCACACCCAGCTTGTAATTTACGAAATATACCTACTTCATAAATCACTCCTTTCATGTGATGAACAATGTATTTGTAATATAGGTTACAAATACATTAAAATTAGAGAACCTATCTGGTGGATAAGCGCTCTGTTAAAGGCAGGAATCATTAAGTTAATTCCTGCCTTTTAACAACGCTTATTTTAGGTTAGGTGAATTTGAACGTTTCTCTGACGATTGCCAGATACCGTTCATCTAACTCCACTTTTGCAGAGTTAGTGTAGCCTCTCAGTTTCTTGTACTGAAAGGCTATGTTCGCAAGAGCTCGTTTTGATGGATTCTTGCTATCCCTCGGTACTTCTGTAAATAATTCTATATTACCTACGATAGTACCAAATCTCTTTACAGGCCCCTTGTACCTGTAAATGTTCAAATAAGTGCCTATATCATCCTACCTCCTTTATGGGTATCTTAATAAAAGTGAGATACCTTACTACTTCTTCCGGGGTCATGTCAGAAGTGATAATACTATGAATAATATTATCAAATCTGATTTCGCTTACTCTCTTAGCAATAATTGTTAAGAGAGAAGTGACATCATGACGGTTCTGCCATGTGACAAAACCGAGCTCTGTTAGGAGCTCCCTTTTGCTACGAACTTTCTGTTTGTAGACCTTCATAATCGTTCTCCTTTCAAGAACAAAAATCTTTCTATAACCCCTTGACAAATAATATCAAGTGTGTTATAGTTTAGGCGTAGAGAAGAGAACCTACATTCCCTTCTCTACAGGTAACAGAATCAGTAACGAGATTATTAGGCTGTCAAGAACCCGTTTAAGATAATCTCTGTTACTTCGATATTGAAGTTATAGTTAACTTCAATAACTTTTCTCATATGAAGTTACCTCCTTATGAGTGATAAAAAATACTTGCTATTGTAGGCTAACAAGTATTAAACAGGTAATGCTACTAACATTACCAATCTATGTAAACATTGTCTATGAGTGGAGATAGACAATGAAATTTTTTAAAAGAAAGATGTAGTTGACCAATCCTATATCTTTCTTTGCAAGGGAATTATTTATCCAAGTTCAACTTGGAAGTGTCAATTCGGAAGAATTCAATCAGCTAATCAACACTTAAATGTGTCATGAACCAATTAAATTCATGCTCCGAAGTAATATTCTACTTCAGAATCGACCGAATCAATATCTTGTTTTTGAGACTGTCTTCCATGAATTCCTCCTTTCTTATAACTGTTAATCTGTCACATTAATCAGTTAATTATAATCCTGATTGGTCATTTCAGGATGCGAGAGATAATTGCTGGGAACAGTTATCTCTCAAATCTATATGAACATTGGTTGTGGATGGTGCAACCAATGGAATTTTTTAAGACCTCTTAGATGTTACAGCATCTGAGAAGTCTTTTGGATAGGGCCAGTTATTTATACTATCCAACCCTTCAGGACGAGATGTTTGGATAGCACCTGTTTAAAGGTACAGATGCTTCAGGAAACCTTTAGAGATTATTTAGTTTGGATACTGTCAGCGCACAGCACCCATTCTTCACCAGCGTGGTCGATAATGTGGACGGCTGTATCACCACCCTCGTTGGAGGATACGGG
>NFZC01010800.1_pt1 | contig 61610 bp, 93 predicted proteins | sample 1095391 | NCBI WGS metagenome assembly NFZC01 (sample SAMN03609890, study PRJNA323583) | gut metagenome | isolation source: feces | host: Rattus norvegicus | place: Denmark: Riget | collected 2013
AGTGCTGACTATAGTGGAGAAGAGTCTGTTATTCTAGCTAATATATCTAAAGATAAAGCTATGATAGATTTATTTCTTAATGGGTGCGGGGATCTTCACTCTCTGGTAGCTAAAATGGTATATCCAGAGGAACTTAAAGATATACCTGTTGAAAGGGTGAAGGAGCTTAGGCCAGATTTAAGGAAGAAAGCTAAAGCCCCAGAATTTACATTTGCATATGGAGGAGATGCTAATACATTAATTAGTAGAGACCATATACCAGCTAAGGAAGCTAAAACTATAGAGAATAATTATAAGAAGGGTTTCCCTGGAATAGCCAAATACCAAGAGTCTCAGAAAGAACTAGTGATGAAATTGGGTTATATTAACACTTGTCCTGAAGTTGGTTTTAGGGCACATATATATGACTTTGAAGACCTAGACAAAATACAAAAACAATTTAGTCCAGAGTTTTGGGATAGGTATAAAGCACTTAGATCTATGGATCCTTCAGATCCCCTTGTAAAGGACGTTAGGCATTTCTTTAGAAGAAGGTCAGCCTCAGAAAGACAGTCAATTAATTACCCTATTCAGAGTCGTGGAAGTGCTATATTTAAGATAGCAGCCGTTGCTCTTTTTAGTTGGGTAGTAAGAAAAGGTCTATTTGGGAAAGTAAAGTTTTGTATTCCTGCTCATGATGAATTTAACATAGAGGCTCCAGAATCTATAGCAGAGGAAGTAGCACTAAAGCTTCATGAAGCTATGGTTAAAGCAGGTAAATGTATTTGTAGGATTGTTCCACTAGAAGCTGAAATATCTAGAGAAAAAGATGGAAGTTTACCAACCTATTGGATACATTAATAAAAATTTAAGAAAATGAATAATAAACTTGTTGGTATAACAGCTAAAGTTACTATGAATAGGACTTTATATATTGAGGTTCCAGAAAATACTACAGAAGAAGAAATACTTAAACAAGCTAAAAAGGAAATAATTCTTCCAAATAATACTTTAAGTATAGCTAATGCTTTACTTAATAAAGCAGGTATAAGATATAATGGTTTAGATCTTAATGACTGGGAAATAGAAAAATCAGAGTTTAAAATTAATGAGTAATTATCCAATTATGTCTCAAATTGAAGAAAGCAAAGCTCCTTGGAATCAAAAAGAGAATCTAAAGAGAAAGATTGAAGTTACAGTAAGTATTACATTAAGTAAAACTGTAAGAATAGAAGTATCTGATTACACTATAGTTGATTCTGGAAAAGATGAAGATGGTAACTACTTTGAGACTATAGACTATTCAGATTGTAACCTTAGAGATAATGTAGAGAATCAAATATATTTACCTCAAGAAGCAGGAAAAATTATATCAGAAGCTGTATATAGAGGTATTCCTGTAAATCCTACACATGCAGAAGATTTATCAAATTGGAATGTTGATGAATTTGAATGTATAATAGAAAATAATAAAAATTATGATAAAAGGAACGCATAATAGTTTAACAAGTTATCCTCTTAAAGGATGGCAGAGATTATTCACGTGGTTTATACAACCATGGTGTCAATGTCAAAGTAAAACAATTACAGGACAGTTTAACGATGATGTAAGTTTATTTGATATTCAAATAGCTCATATAAAAGATACCGAACAAATGTTCTATGTAGGCTCGCACGGTATTGCATGGTATGATGTTTATGCTTATTTTGAATTAATAGAATTAGATAATTATGCTGAGACAACTAAAGAAAAAATATATATTATATTAGGTCTTGATAAACATTTCAATTATACTACTGATAAAATGCGTTCAGATTTTAGAGACCTTGTGAAAGAATTTAATAAATATTTTCCTAATCTCATACTTATTAGAGCTTTTATAGAATACCCTTGGGAAATTATATACGAAGACCATAGTATAACAGATAATATGATTGAGCGTTATTGGTCTTTACAATGGGCAAAATCTAAAATGAAGCACTGGTGGCAGTTTTACTATTACTTACCATGCCCAAGATTATGGAAATGGATATATGGTAAACAGTGGGACAAGGAAGCTCAAAAGAGTGGTAAACAATTCTATATAACTGATTTTGTATGATATGAATAAGATTAAAAATAAATTAGCACTATTAGGCTACATTGGCAGCTGGTGCAGGGTATGAGGATGTATTTACACATCCAAGACATTTCACAAATAATATAAGAAAATGTGTTCCTTGTAAAAGCATAACAGTTAAACCTATTATAAAACAAGAACACGAATTTACTATTAAAGGTCATACAATTATATCAAGTAGTCGTAAAGATGCAATTAAAAGACTTAAAGCAAAGAAACTGCTATGACACAAGAACAATATAATAGAGCTGTTGAAATTAATGATAGATTAAAAGAACTAAATCTATTTTTAGATGCTCTAAAACATTATTCAAAACCTATACTTTGTTATAGTTATAATAATGTAAGTTGTAATCAAGTCGTTTGTTATGATTTAGTATATAAATTAGAAGATATATTTTTTCGTCATGATAAAATGATTCGTGAAGAGATAGAAAATGAAATTAAAAGTCTTCAAGATGAAATTAAAACTTTATAATAATGAAAGATGAAAAAATAAATAGTATTGGATATTTTTGGATTGCTAGAGATAAAACAAGTAATTTATTTTTACATTTTACTAAACCTCGTCTTTGTGGTTCAGTATGGTATCCTCAAGAAGGAAGTTATGCTAGACAAATAGATACTGATTTATTTCCTGAGGTAACTTTTGAGAACAGCCCGAAGAAAGTCAAAGTAACAATAGAGATGGAGAATGAGTAATGTCCGTTACCTAAAATGGGGAGAGCAGTATAATGGTTTTCATATCTATGCAAAGATAGGAAATCTTGATGTCGTTGATGAGCATGGAAATTATAAATGGAGTTCACATGAAGAGGCAGAAAATGCTGCCAAGTGGTTTATAAATAAATACAACAATGAAAAAGATACACATGGAATTTGACTTAGTAGTCACAGATATGGATGCGCAAGATTTGTTTGATACTCCAGCAACAAGTCTGAAAGACTGTATCCTATTTGGATTAGAAATCTTTGACGAGTATGAAAATATCGAAAACTTCAAAATGGAGGAAGTGAAGAAATAGAATGAAGCGAAAGAAAGCGCAAAATCTTTCGCTTTATTAATCAAGTAAAGGAATTATTATGAATAAGAAATTAGAAGAAATAGAAAATAATTTGAGGAATACCTTTGAAGACATGAGTAAAGATGAGCTAATTGATAAATTAGTGTCTTTAACATTAGAACAAATAAAGGATTGCAGAGACTCAATAGAGAGATGTAAAATGGAAATAGCACAAAGACAGTATTCAGGGTAATGACAGTGTATTTATCAGAGGAAGAATATGAAAGATATAAAAATTTTCGGTAGCATCGTAGAAGATGAAGCCTTAGATTAGATACAACAGTTAGCTAACTTTAAGCCCTATCAAAATTCTCATATCCGAATTATGCTAGATGTTCATGCTGGAAAAGGATGTACTATTGGAACTACAATGTATATAACCGATGTTGTAACCTCTAATTTAGTAGGTGTTGATATAGGATGTGGTATGTTTGTTGTTCCTTTAAGTCAGGTTGATATAGACCTTGCTAAGTTGGATGAAATTATAAATCAGTATATTCCATCTGATTATAATATTCATAATACTCCGATTTAAGAGTTTATTCAACTTAGTAAACTAAAATATCTTCCTGTAATAGATGCCCATAAGGCAAATTGTGCACTAGGCTCCCTTGGTAGTAGTAATCATTTTATTGAAGTTAATGAAGATGATAATGGTTATAAATATCTAGTAATTTACTCAGGTAGTCATAATCTAGGTGTCCGTGTATGTAAGTATTATTAAAAGACAGCAGAATTGTCCAAATGTACGCGCAAATAAATCGTGAAACAATGGCATATATCATACTTGAGAAGCTTGGATTAAAGATAAGCATGACTGAACAGCCATTTCATACTATTCATAATTACATCGACTTTTCCACTTTAGGAATTATCCTTCGTAAAGGTGATGTTCGAGCAAATCAAGGTGAACAACTTATTATTCCAATGAATATGCGCGATGGTTCATTAATTTGCATAGGTAAAGAAAATCCAGATTGGAATGACTCAGCACCACATGGCGCAGGACGGCTGATGTTTCGCAAAAAGGCAAAGGAAGCTATACCAATGACAGAGTTTGAAAAATCAATGAGCGAGGTTTGTTCCACTTCTATATGTGAGAGCACACTTGATGAAGCACCACAGGTATATAAGCCCATGCAGGCAATAATAGACGCAATACATGATACGGTTGACATCGTGAAGATAATCAAGCCGATTTATAATTTCAAGGCAAAAAATTCTTAAATAAAATAAATTATGATATAATTATTTGGAAATATTTAGATAATTTGATAAAGTAAAACTTAAGATAGAAAATGAATTGTAGGATAATTATAATTTTTAACGTATGAATTTATTAAAGTCTTTTGGGTATGGATTAATTAGCATATTAAGTGGTGTTATTTTTGGAGTTATTATTTCAATATTTATAAAGATTTTTCTATGTTTTAGTATTTCACTTAACATTGCAACTCTTTTATCCTTATTAGTTGTTACTTGGATTATATTAAGTATGATAGATTATTATGACAAACACTAAGATTCCTATTTTAGAGAATAACTATTATTTCTTTGATGATGGAAAAACTTCTCCATCTCGTTGCTATAAAGCAAAAGTTATTAATATTATTCCCTACAATAAATGCGATAAAGTTTTTGAAATTCCTTATGAAAAGACAACTATTTTAAAGTCTCTTAAGGAAATTCATAAAGATGAAGTTGATAGTCATAGACAATCAGGGAATCTTAAGATTCTTTCAAAAGGAGCATCAACTGAACCAGGTAGTCCCTGGCTTTATGCAGAGAAAACTGATTTCTTTATAGAATGTGAAATCCCTGGATATGATGAAAATAATATATGGTTTGCAAGAGATGTTAGTGGAGGTTGGTTCTCACTTGAAATTCAAGATAATTGGCAATCTGGTAGACTAGATGTTAATAATTCTATATATGAAGATGCTAAACATCATTTTGATATGTATAGTTATGATGGACATTATGATACTATACTAATTGAGAAAGGGGAATTTATTTATGAAGACTAATAAATTAGTTCAGGAATATGTATACATATTAGATCATTGTACTGGAAGTGCTTATAAGATAGTCATGGATGATGAGGATATGACTATTGATAAAGATACAGAAGATATTCTGTATAAATATGGTCTTGATATTGATCAAGTATCATTTATGTTCAGTACAAATGATATAACCGAATTTGAATTACTAAAACCTATAGAAAATGAAACTAATTAAACCATCTTATACTATTTTAGAACAGGAATCTGGTCTTGAAGGGATTTACAAAGCAATAGAAAGAGCTGGAAAAGTATGCTATAAATCTGAACATACTATAAAAGAGGGTAGTTCCAAACCTTTTATGGACAGGCTTATTAATATGAAACACTATAGTGTGCTTGAGCATGGTACTGTGTATCTTAGGATTCCTATAGAGGAATATGAGAAAAATTATAAAAATAAATATTTTCCTCAAGAATAAATAATTTGTTGTAATCATTTGGAGAATTCGAAAATTTGTAGTACCTTTGCATATAAATAAAATTTAATATTATGGCTAAGAAAATAGAAATTAAACAGGGAGACAAGTTTGGCAAGTGGACTATTATTGAAGAGATAGCTCCAAAGATTATTAGTGAAAAACCCAGAAGAATGTTTAGATGCCAATGTGAATGTGGTAATATAGGGGAAGTACAATTAGCCTGTCTTAGAAATGGACATAGTACTTCCTGTGGATGTGAGCAGAAGAGAAGAGCAGCAGAAGCACAGACTAAACATGGTCTTGCTGACAAACATCCATTATATCTTACATGGAAGAATATGAAAAAGAGATGTAATTATCCTAACGCTTCTGAGTATGAGAATTATGGGGGGAAGAGGTATATGTGTATGTGAAGAATGGTCTAATAGCTTTCAGAGCTTCTATGATTGGGCCATAAATAATGGCTGGTCAAGAGAATTAACCATTGATAGAATAGATACTAATGGTAATTATTGCCCAGAAAATTGTAGGTGGTCTAATGTAGAGACTCAGATGAATAATATGACCAAAAATCACTATATTGAATATAATGGAGATACTTATACCTTATCTACATTAGCAAAGCATTTGAACATTCCATATAATATAGTTAGATATAGATTATCTAATTGTAAATGGTCTGTAGAACAATTAATAAATTATTATAATGATAGGAATTAAAGTAAAAACTGATGATAAATATGCTTATGTTACAATGAATTATAGGCATATTGTAGAAAATGGTTGGCTTGATAACCTTAAGTATCTTTGTGAGCCTACAGAGTTCCATGAAAAGAGAATCTGTGTACATTTCATTGCTGATATTGGAGTAATAAGAGAGTTCTTTAGACATAGAACATTTAGCATGGCACAAGAGAGCACTCGTTATTGTAATTACTCTAAAAGTAGGTTTAATAGTGAATTAACTTTTATACAACCTTGTTGGATAAGTGATTTTCAGAATAATACCTCTTTAGAGGATATGGATATATGTGGAGACTCTCTTGCAGAGATGCACTTCAAACAGAGTTTAATATTAGCAGAACAGTCTTATTTTAGACTTTTAAAGGAGGGTTGGAAACCTCAGCAAGCAAGAGCAGTCCTCTCTCTATCACTTAAATCAGAAGCTATAATGACTGGATTTATTTCAGATTGGAGGAATTTCTTTAATTTAAGGACATCTATTATTGCTAAAACAGGGCAGCCTCACCCACAAGCAAGTGAGTTAGCAGATCCTTTGTATAAAGAATTTATTAAGAGAGGATATATAAATGAAAAGTTTTAATGTTATTATTTATGATATAAATAGAAAGGTATTTGAACCTTATGATGTAATACCTTATCTAGTTAGACAATACCAGAAAGAAAGAACTAAGCCTACTACAGTGGAAGAGTTTAAAGCATTTGTAGAAAGATGGAGTAAATATCAATGGTGGTCCAGATGTGAATATGAAATAATACTTTCAGATTGGCCAAGTCAGAGACATGAAGAAAAGTGGGATATTTATCAACAAATTATGTTGAATCTAGAAACTATTGCTGAAATATTAATGAAAAACATAAATGACTGCTGAAGAGTACTTTGGTGATTGGATAAAGGTTATAGATAAGGCAGAATTATATAAAATAATGAGATGGCTAAATACAGTAAATCCTGATAATCTTTGTCCATCTCCCAAGAATATATTCAGAGCTTTTAAGCTGTGCCCATATAAAAAATGTACTCAAATCTGGGTAGGAATGGACCCTTTTCCTCAAAAAGGAGTAGCAACAGGAGTATTGTTTGGAAATTCAAATGATACTCCTGAGAATTTATTATCTCCGTCACTAAAGGTTATTAAAGAGGCAATGATAGATTATACTATTCCTCATAATCATATAAAATTTGATAACAGTATGGAAAGTATAGCTAAACAGGGAGTATTACTAATAAATTCTGCTTTAACATGTGAAGTTAACAAAATTGGATCTCATTTTAATATATGGAAGAACTTTATATCTAAGTTTCTTTATAATTTTAGTAGTATTAATTCTGGTACTGTATTTATACTGTTTGGTAATCAGGCATCTTCATTTAAGAAAAACATAGTGGGATACCAAAATATATTAGAATGTTATCATCCGGCGTATTATGTGAGAAGAGGTGAAATAATGCCAAGTAAAGTATTTGAAGAGGCTAAAAAGTTATCTATGAATTTTAATGGAATTAATTTAAAATATTATGACAATTTCTAACAGAAAATCAGTTTGGGATAAATTATCTAAATATTGTCCTGGAATAACTAAGGATGATTTTATAGAAGTAACTGAATGGAATAATCAGGATGGATGGGATATTACAATAGGAGATCGTACTCTATCGTTAAGTATAGAAGAATTAGATGCTATTAACTATCTTACTAAGGTATTATATGTGGAAAAAGCTTAAACGAAAAGTTCAGTTATTTAATGAATATGATAATCCATTTATGCCGTGGTGGAAAGTAAGAAAGATATTTAAAAGACCAAAAGTTCATTTTTATATAGGAAAGAAAACTTGGTTCTTTGGTTTACCTATTAGAGATGAGTATTATAATCATATTATTAGTATTCATACATCAAGCCTAGGATGGAAATATAAGTATGATGAAGTACGTCATGAGTGGGATCCGTATATCCATATAAGACTATTTAGAAAGTGGGATTTAATATGGATATTTAACTATATTGATAAGAATGATCTAGAATCTTCTGTTAGAAATATAGCTACATGGGAAGCAATACTTGACTATATATATAATAATAAGACGATAGAACAATGTAAGAATTATCATATATGGGGTAAAGAGATAGGTAATCCTAATTCAAAAGAAATAACAGTAGATAGTAATATACTATGATAGAAGAAGAATTATATAAATGGCTAAAAGAAGAGTTTAGTAAGAGCAATATTAATTATTCTTATCTATTTGATCAATGGATAAAATGTTTAAGTCCATATCAAATAAATAAGTTTAGAAAACAAATGAAAGAATGTTACATGTAGTACCAATATTATGCTTAATTTTCTTTATATGGTTTATTGAAGTTAGACTAAAGAAAGAAATGTATAGAATAGAACAAGACCTTAAGGATTTAAGATCATCTATAAAAAATAATAGTGATAAAATTAATAAAGTATGGGGAAAATAAGTATTGAATTTTACGACAGAGAAATTAATACAGTAGTAGAGGATGATATAACTTGCGATGAGGTTGTTAAACTCATTAGTTCATTACTATACGTCCATGGATATTCACTATATAACATAGCTGAAGCACTTAATGAAGCATCAGATGATATATGTCAAAGTAATAAGTTATTTAATAAAGATAAACTATGAAATTAAGTTATACTGACGGATGCACATGTACCTCTCTTACAGTAGATGGAAAAGAAACAGCAGATATGACTGCTGAGGAAATGAAAATTTCTATACAAGCTATGCTTAATAGGGAAAAAGATACAGCTGTATTACAACAGATATGGGAAAGTTTAGTTGTATCTCAAGGAGAATTTGAAGATCTGGGGCATTGTGATCAATGTGGTGATTGGATAACTAGGTATACATTAAAAATATGAGAATTTGTGCAATATCTGACCTTCATGGAGATCTTATTGAGATAGAACCATGTGATCTATTATTAATATGTGGAGACTCTGTTCCACTAAATATACAGTCTAGTTCTAAAAGAACTTTAAAGTGGTATTCTACTAAATTTAAATCTTGGGCTGAAAGTCTTCCTTGTGAAAAGGTGTTATTTATAGCAGGAAACCATGAATTAGGATTCAGAGGACATCAAATTATATATGAAAAGCTATTTAGTCCAGAAAATAAAGTAACTTACTTATGTAATACAGAATATATTTATAAATATAATGATAAAGAGTATAGAATATTTGGCACACCGTATTGTAAAAAGTTTGGTGATTGGGCTTTTATGTACTCCGATTCAGTTTTATGGGATTTATATGATAAAATACCAGAAAATTTGGATATTTTGATTTCCCATGATCAGCCATTTGAATATGGAGATGTATTACTACAAGAAGATTGCCCTTGGGCTGATGGTACTCATATAGGTAATAAAGTATTATTAGGAGCTATACAAAGAAAACAACCTGTCTTACAATTTAATGGGCATTTACATTCTTGTTCTAAAGACCCTATCAAAATAGGGAATACAACTCATTATAACGTAAGTGTTAAGGATGAGAAGTATCAATTAGTTTATAACCCCTTATATATAGACTATAATTAAATATTTTATATGGAAGATATTGATATACTTATTGATAAATTAGAAGAAGAAAGGCGAGTAAAACTATTACAGGATATTAAAGATTTCAAGTGTGATCTTAATAAAGAGGGTATTTCAGAAGAAGTAAGACAACTTATGTTAGAGATAGCTGATAAAATGGAGGATTTAATACAAGGTAATGATTAATATAAATGAGCTTATTATGAGTGCGATGAAATCTAAGGATGAAATCAAACTTAATGCATATAAAAATATTAAAGTAGAAATTCAAAAGAATCAAACTGCTAAAAGTGCAAAACCACTAACTGATGAACTTCAACTTCAGATAATTAGTAAATATGCTAAATCTTTGGAAGATGCATCTAAACAATTTTTAGATGCTGGTAGAGAAGATTTAGCTGCTGAATATACAGAAGAATTAATAGAGGTGAATAAATTACTTCCTGAACCTATAGATGAATCTCAAATAGAAGAAGTACTTGCAAGCTATTGTTTTGATACAGGATTTATGAAAGTAGAACAGAATGAAGCAGTTTCAAGCTATGAAGTTCAAATACCAAAGAAAGAAATGGGAAAGGTAATAAAGTATTTAAAATCAAAGTTTCCAATAGCAGATGGTAAAATGATTTCTGAAATTGTTAAAAAATATATTGTATGACAAAACATATTGATAACGTATTTAGTCCTTCACACTACAATCAAGGTGATATTGAGTGTATAGATGCAATGGAATCTGCTTATGGGACAGAAGCTGTAAAATGTTTCTGTATGTGCAATGCTTTCAAATATCAATGGAGATTTAAGGAAAAGAATGGAAAAGAGGATATATTAAAGTGTCAGTGGTATCAGAATAAAATGATGGAGTTACAAAACAAACTTGATACACATGAATAATTATTCCAAATTTGATATAGAAAATGGAATAGCACAATTAAAAGCAGGATTTACAAATATTGTAAGTTCTTTTATACATAGTAAGATTAATAATTATGTATTAAATATTTCACTTAGCAATGATTTTATTAATTCTATATTTAACGAATTAATAGAAGGAGTAAGTATAAAAGATAATATTATCTCTATAGGTAATATTAATATTAAAATAATTTGCTATAAAGATAGTATAGTGTTTAGTAGAATATAAATGAAAAGCCCTTGAGAGTTATTAAGTTAACTTTCAAGGGCTTATTTTTTTTGAGCCAGTAGTTTAGAGTATACTCTAGGTTACCGGCTTTATTTTTTCTATTATCCAAATGTTCCTCCTTCACGTTTGGTTCTAAACATATCAGGCTTTATAGAATCTAATACAGGCTTAATCTATTTAAGTCCTCCAGAAGTTTTAACAACTCCATCCCAGAAATCTTCATCTCCCATAGCTACATTCCATATATTTTTAGATATTCTGGCACCCCATTCAAAGGAAAATGGAGTCCACTAAGTAATTGCTCCTCCAATAGATTCTACAGCATTGAAATCCATAAAAGAGTTCTTTACAGACATTACTGCTATATTTGCAGCAGCAATTCCTAATCCAGTTACAAAGTCTTTATTTTTAATATTATCTTTTTTTAATTCATCTAACCAGTCTCCTAATAATGCTCCGACTATACATCCTCCTATAAGGAACATCATTAAATCGTACCCAAACTATTTAATATTGTTTCTATAGGCTAACTATAAATTTTCGTCACTATTATTCCATTTTTGATTCCATCCTTCCTTAAAAGCAGATAAATGTAATCCTCTATCAAATAATCCAGCATTATATGAATTTCTTACTATATCAGCTAAAGTTAATATAATACCTTCCTACCACTAACCTTTCCACTAGATAGCAGGAGCTACTGTTTCCTATGTAGTAAGAGGTTCATCATACTATACATTACCTTTAGAATCTACCTAATAATAATATTTTTTACCTTCTCTTTCAACCTATTCCCATTTTCCTCTTAATCTTACACCTCCTGGCTATAAGTACTAATTCTTTTTACCCGACCAATATGTTTTAAACTAAAGCCACATACTACCAAGAGTAGTAGACATTATTAGTGATTTCTTCTCATGAGAATAATATCCATAAATATCATCAGATAATGATTTTATACTTTCTGCCTACTTGTTAGTATATGCTCTGGGTAAAGCCATAGGTTTTTCCATGTTTAATTCAAAATCAACAACTTCTCCTTTTTCATTTATAGTTTTAGCATGTTCATTTACGAACTACTTAGCTACGATATAGTATAATGACTTCTATTTATTATATTCTGGATCAGATGTCTTTAGAGTCGGATTAGCAGCAAACTTACTGAATCTTTTATCTAATTTCCAATCATATATTAATTCTCCTTTATCACTTATATGATGAGCATCTAAACACCCATCCCCTAACATCTATGATATAAATATTGACATACGGTTATAAAAGTCAGGTCTAGAAGCAAATTTAAACATAAAATTACCAAAATTCCATATTCCTCTTTTTGCCTAACTTATTCTCTCCGTATAAGTATTCATATCCATATCATTTAGACCATATAATTCGTTAAATAACTAACATAGTGTAGGTTTATTAGAATAATGGGATAGATCTGAGTATACTAATTTTAGTGCTTTTTTGAAATGATTAAATGTAAATGCATCAGTACCATCTGGTTTTCTAATCATTAAACTTATATCTATCCATAAACCTTGTAAAGACTAATACACAAACTATACGGGAGAAAATGCTAAAGTAAATGTTGAAGCAGCTTGCTTTATTAATCCTAATTTATTTGCTAATCCCTATAATTTTGGATCAATTATTGACTAATTAAAGATCTTATTTCTTATGTAATTAGTTAGATAGCTAATATCTTTATCAAACTTATTATTCTAAATAGCTCCTTGGGTACTTATATGAATCATAGCTGCCTTAATCATAGGAAATACTCCATCTATATTATTTTTAACAGAATATGCAAATAGATGTTTGTATAGTAGAGTTTCTAAATTATGTTCTAAGTTTTCTATTCCTATTTCCTTGATTTTATCTATTCTTTTAGAAGCTACTTCTCCTCCATCAAACATATTAGTCATTTTAAATAATAGCTATGACCGTTGTTGATCTCTAACTTCTTCATCAGAATTAAATATACCTTCTAACTTTTCTCTTGCGTTTTTAAATGCATTCTGTGGAGTAAATTGCCTAAGTTTAGAGCGTAATGCCTGTAATAAACTACGAGTTGATGCAACTGAATCCTATCCACCTCTAGCTAGAGGTACCCTATAGTATTCAATATTATTATTATTTTGCATTTCCTATAGTTCTTCATCTGTTAATTTAGGAAATCTATTCTTATTAATTTTATACAATGCAAACTCTAGAAATTTTTTCTAGGCTCCCTTTAGTCTATCTGGATTTTTAAATAGAAAATCTCCATCAGCAGTATTCTCTACCATATTAGAATATAAATTAACCTAATTTCCTACAGTATTTTCTTTTAAGGCACCAAATTGAGCTTCTTCTTTTAACTTATTTACTAATTCATTTATTTTTACTTTCTCTCTTTGTATTTCATCTCTAACATTTTGATAGGCTTCTGTAACTAATGTAGTAACTAAATTTAAAGTTTCACTATTAGCATTTCCTGGGTTATCTGTATATGTTCCAGATACTCCATGTTTCCATATCTCTAGAGATTCTATAAATTTATCATGATCAGTAAGCTACTAAGTGAATTTAAAACCTTTCAACTATGCTATAGCAAATAGTATAGCATTATGTAATGCAATTTCTTTTGAATTTAATTCATTCTAAGTAGAATAAATTTTATCTAATAAGTTTACTCCGTTCTTTTTAGTAGAAGCTGAATTTAACTTATTTAATAGATTTCTCAATGCTCTTATCTTATCTTCAGATGAAGCATTTATATTTTCATCAAGTACAGATCTACATCCTCTTAATTGTCCAATTATTTGGTATCCATCTTTCCAGTCTTTTTCTTCTCCCTCAAACATTAAATGATTAAATAACTATCTAGCCTATTCATACCTGGTAGCAAATTTTATAGTACCATTGGAAATTTTATTAACTGCTACAGATTTATGTCTATTTAACTCATTCCAACAGTACATAAGCTATTCATTATTAAGGGATATACCATTAGCATATACTGGATTTACAATTTGAATATTACCTATAGTACGTCCTTCCATTCCATCCATTTGATTTATAAGAAGCATAGTCTCCATTAACTCAATGTTTCCAGTAGTAGCTTTAGCCATCATTGATCCAGATTTAGACTATTGTACTACATCTGGTTCATAAGTACCAGTAAGTAAAGTTCTAGATTTAAGAGGATTATCACTATCTAGTTTACTTCTATAATTATCATATAAATAATTAGTACTTACTCTAATAAAATCTATTTGTTCTGGTAATACTCCATCCTTAGTTTTTAGTGTGATAATTCCAAATGATTCTAATAATTCATTATCTTCTACTTTCCAAGATCCATTACAATAGGGACTTAATGTATCTTGTAACCATGTAATTGAACCTTCTGTAGGTGTAATTATAGGAGAAGGAAAATCAGTATTCTATATACCATTTTTCATTGCCTATTTTATAGCTGCTTTAGTTTCTCCTGTAGATCTTAATCTATAGGCTGGTAAACTCTACTCATATTTAAATACCTTATCAATAAATTCTGATTCAGAGGTAGCTATAATTGGTTCTTTTTTATATCTTCTCCAAATATATTTTCCATTTTCATCTGGTTCTAACGCTTTATATTTCTTTAATCTTTTTATTACATTTTCTCTTGTAATTTCTCTCATAGAACCAAAATAAGGAAACCACTCACTCATAATTTCGGAAGTAGTCTACATAGCTTTTTCAGTAGTTATAGATAATTTAAAGGGGGCAGGCATAAATTCATCTATATTATCCCACATTTTATTACTATTTAAGGATATATTAATAGATATAAAAGATTTTGGAGAAATAATACCATCATAGGTATAAGTATCTCCTTCTTTTCTAAAATTAAGCATTTGAATTGGAGCTACTAACATATCTCCTTCATAAGTATTTAATCCATATTTCTATAACATTCTTTGATAAGTTGCTAACTAGTAACTATATGCATTCTTTTTAGCCTATGAGAAGTCACCATAATCATGTATAGAGGTCTTATAATCCAAAATATGAATTTTTCCGGTATTGTCTACTATTAATAAGTCAATGATTCCCATCAATGTAGTTGGTTTTCCATCATGAATTACATTTGTATCCTAAGTAATCATAAACTCTGGATAAAATGCTAAGTTTTCTCCAAATTTATATACTAAATCACTATTTAATTTCCTTGCATAGTCTATAGCCTACTAAATAACTACATCATTAAGATACTATTTATCTTTTATACTCTAGTCTATAAGCTATTTAAGCTCATTGTCATTAAGAGTGAAATTATAAATACCTTTCTGCTTCTAAAAACATATCTAAAGGACACTATGAATAGCTGTTCCAGATTTAGCTTGAATTTTCCACTTATTTTCCATCTATTCTCTTAATTTTTTATGCTCTGTTTCATCTGTAATTTTAGGCAGATTATTTTGGTCTAATTCAAACTCTTCTATTTCCTACTCAGTAAACTCTCCAATTTTCCACTTAGAGTATCTTCTACTCCAATATTCTTCTTTCCTAAATTCTGGAAAAAGTAATTCTCCTGATTCATTTTTAAGACCAGATAAGAATTTATTTACTCCAATATAAGGAGGATCTTCTACTGTTATATCTCCATCTTCATTATAAATAGCTTTACTAGAATTTAGTAATTCTTTATATTTCTTTTGTGCTTCATGAGAGTCTTTAGCTATAGTACTTAACTACTATGATATATTCAACTAAGCAGTTGACATGCTAAATACTAAATCCCCCATAGTAGGTTCAAATGGAGCTTTCTCTAATAAGAAATCATCAAGCTAATATTCATTCTAGAATACATGTCCTTTATAGTAATACTTACAAGCCATTAATCACAGTCCTCCTCTAAAAGTTTTTGTTTAATAAGATCTGATTTAATATTATTTAATTTTCTATGCAATTCAGATCCTTCTATATCTAAAGTACCCCTAAAGCTATTTGTCATTATTGAAGAATTAATTTCTTGGGCTAACTATTTTAATGAAAGATCAAATAATCTCCCATTTGATATTGTTTTTACACTATCCTATCCCATTAATATAGTATCCAATAATCTTTTTATGTTATAAGATATTTCATACTGTAATTTAGGGCTTATGTTACTTATATTAGAAGATAATCCAGCAACATATTTAGATACCTCAGTAATAAATATTTCTTCATTAATATCATTTCTAGATCTATCAGGGTATTGCTATATTAGTCGTGAATAGTTTGGAAAATTCTATGTAGAATCTACTAAACTCTAGTATAATGAAGGATTAGTAAATCTCATAGAACCTATTAACATATGCATCATTTCATGTATAGGTGCATCAAGATTAGCTCTATCTACATTTATATATATCTATCCATTATAAATAAAGGCATTAACTGAGTTAGCATCTGGAATAATATCTTTCCACTTTTCAGAATTTAATTCTGAATTAGTTATTTCATTAAACTTTATTCCATATAAAGAAGCTAGTTTTTGTAAAGCATTATTTAAAACTAAGTATCCATTAGGAGCAAGTAAGTTATCTTCAGAGTCTCTGTTAACTTTATCAAGAATCTCGTCCTCCTCTGTCTAATTATCAAAATTATTATCAGTTGGTCTATGCTCAATATCAATAATAGCTTCTTTATTAAGTGGGGTTATAGATACTTCTAGATCTCTATATTCATCATTAATAATAGCATTTGCTTCTTCTATAGTAGAAGCTCCTGTTTTTTCGAGTATACTATCTATGTTTGCTCCATTATACTGATTTATTCCAAAAGTCTTATGTAAATATGGTTCAGAATTAGCTTCTGGAAGTTCATCTAAATTTGGAAACCTATCATATTTATCAAGAAAGTCTCTACATACTGCCTTTAATATAAAGTCCTGAATACCAGACTTATTTTTCAAAGTCTAGTATTCTGGGCTATTTTTATTTATACATGTTAACATTTATTCTATTCACTTTTAATTATACTTTCTAATAAACTAATATTCACTTTCTTCACTCTATCTTCTTTTATAGTAGGTATACGTGTCAACCCTTTTATATTTAATTTTTTATTTCCTACTAGTATACTAATTATATTTCCAGAATCTCCATCATATTCTATCTATACATGTATAGTATTACCATTATCATCATAAGAATGTTCTATAGTTTTAATAGATGATTTCCCTGTTGGGAAATAATTTGTATCAGCATTTCCTTCAAAAACATATTCTTTTATGAGCCTATCATTAAATCCCTAATTTTCTCTAATTTCCAATTCCAGTTCTAGTTCCTATCCAGATACTTTTCTCATTAATTCCATTTTTCTAGAAATAGGATTTCTATACCAAATATAATTAGCTTTAGAAGAGTAAGGGCTTTGATATGGAGCAACATAAGGATATATATCAGTTTCATCTATATTATCTAATTGTATATATTCTCCTGATTTATCTAACTATGCTATATAATCATGAAATTCTTTAATTATACCAGTATTCTAAAAATTTTCTAATATAGGAACAAGAGATTTTTCACTTAATTTCCATGAGTCTGCAATCATAGCATAATATGTAAACATATCAACTATTGATAAAGGCTAAGTTAATTCAGTTATTTCAGTTCCTTCATTAGTATAGTGAGTAATTTCATACTAGTATCCATATCTAGCTAATTTATTAAATTCAGCTATATAGGAATTTAATAAAGATTTTTCCTAATCAGTTCTAGGTAGCATATTTATTGGAAGAGTATAAACTACAGTTGGATTTTTGGAAATCGTATTAGTAAGTAAGTTATTACCTAAATCCATTAGGAATTTGTTATTACTAATACCTACAAACTATAATCCAGGTTTAATTTTTCCTTCTTTCAAATCTGGAATTACTTGTAATTCCATAAACATACGAAATGTAGCATCTCCCCAATCAGTTCCTAAAATAATAGGAGTATCCTATTCTAAAGTATATAAATTACCATTTTTATCAAAAGCTTTATTACCTTTAGGAATAGTAAACTATATGCCTTTTTCTCTCATCCATGATTTTCTTAGATAGTCTCCTATATAATTCTAAACTCCTTTTATTATTCTAGATTCATCTTTAAAATCTAAGAGTTTAGATAGTTTTAAAGTTAAATTTTTAACACTCCTAAATTTAAATGTACTTTGTTTAGCTTGTAAATCAATAGCCAACATTTGTATATACCCTAAATAATGAGGTACAGTAGCTACTGCATCTAAAATATTAAAACTATATTTTATATTATCATACTTATTTATACATTCTTCTCTATAATCTTCATCAAAAGCAAATTTAATAAGATCTATAATATCATCTTCATCCTCAGTTATATCATATATAGCTCTTTCAATATTATTAATCTAGCGTAGAGACTCATCTACTTTATTTTTTAATCCCTAATTTATACCAAATATAGCTCCTAATCGTCTCATCTCCTCAGACCCTTCGGCAAGGGTAGTTATATCTTCTAGTATTCCCTTGTTTTTAGATACTGTATCACATTGTATTATATAATCTTCTATAAAATCAATTAACTACTAATACATCTCAACAGCATAGGTAGAAGGAGATTTATATTCTTTTCTAAGTTTTTCTATAGATTTTATTTTTTCCTCTAATGTCTAATTATCTTGAGCAAATACATTAATAGCCTTATTAAAAGGTAGAAGTTCACCCCTCTTATTTCTAATCCAATCTTCTTGCTACTAGAATTTTAGAATAAATGCTTCTAATGGAGATAACCCAATAGATTCTCCATTAAGATCTCTAGTAATTTTAAATTTATTTAAATATTTATTAGGTAGATATTCAAAATAATTAAGTGCTTCTTTAACACGTGCATATCCTTCTTGCTTAGTAAAAACATTATCATTTAATACACTATTTATTATATCTCCTACCTCTGACATTAATAATTTTGTAATATCTCTAAAATCCATTCCTATACTAATACCATATATATACATTCCTATAGTCTTAGTATTAGCATTAAGCTTAGATAAAGTTAATTCTTTAGCATTATCAGTACTCAAACTTAGCAAAGCACTTAGTACTAAAGCCGCATCATTATCATCATTTACTTCATATAATAAATTTAAGACATCCTGATTAGTTACCTAGGATGGATTAATACGTTTAAAGTTAGCTAATGCTTCTAATAGATTCTTATTAACTAAGCTATTTGGATCTTTACATCTTATATTAGCTAATGTTCTATATAATTTACCTCCAATAACAATTCCTTTACCATCAGGTCCTAAAAGAACTCTTTGTTGCTATTTTTCTGTACCATAATTTAATATATAATTATTATACTATGTAAGTCCAAAAAAAGTTTTCAATCCAACAGCACACACTCCAATACATTCTCCACCTACTTGGTTTTCTACAATACTTTCATTTTTATTTGTAAAACTACCAGGAGTTCTACTTTTAGCTTGCATTCCTTTGTTTGATTTTTCAGCTTCTTTTTTTAGTGGGCCTGTAGTACCATCCACAGAAGTCTAAGCTTGTACTAAATTAACAGAATCTACAATAATACTATACATATTAGATAATGTATAATTATTAACTATCCTAATTATTTTGGACTAATGACATTTATCAAAATATAAATTATGATTATTTATAACTCTTTTTAAAGAATTAAAAAGGTCATCACATTGTTTATCAGATAAGTCAAATCCATCATACTATGATATAAATATTCTTTTATAATTATCTAAAGGTATAGGAATTGCATCTAATTCTCTTAACATATTTCCAAATAATATGATATTTTCTGGAGTAGATAAATTTAAATTAAGCTAAATATGTTCACTATCTGGAACAAAACTGTTAATTTCTTTATTATAAATAAAAGCTGAGGTTATATTAAATAACTAGCTATATTTATTAAAAATATCTAATACTGATTGTATATCATCAGTAGATACTAATTCTATATTCTTGCCAGATGGCATAGGTAGTGTCTCAGATGCTTCTCTTAACTCTTCTGTCTATAGATTGACGTATGGAGACCATAGCTAGAGCATTCCGTTATTATCTATATCAAAAGTAGCTAAAGAAACAGCATCTATATCCGTTTACTTTTAAATTTTCATTTAAAGACTGACTATATCATCATGTAATTAATCTCCTATTACATGTCTCGCGCTTCGGATTCATTTAAATCCTACTCCCTATTTGGGATAGTCGATGAACTTTCATCTTTACACAATTAAATATAAATAAGTTTGCATCAACTAACAAATCTTTATATATAAAATTGTATCTAAGATGCTTAGCTGCGGATTGTCCAATATTATTCGTTATTACTATACCAATAATAGTTAATTATTGCCATTAATCTATTACTAGATTAATTTAGTAGAATAATCTCTAAGAAGTTCCCCGTCAGTTCACGAGATTTAATGACTACAACATTATTTTATCAATTTTAATAATTGAAAGGTATAATTGTCACTTTACAACGGTGTAAAGTCAATAGTCACTACCCTATAATAGTATCTAATAGGTAGATACATAAGCTGTATTTATATCTGGATTATCAAAAGCCACTACCTTCATAGGCATAAAAGACTGCATAGATTGTGCAGGTATACGTGCTGCTATAACATCTAATGATCTTAAAAAAGAAGTATGTTTTTCTCTACATTGTCTTATAATAGGACTATCCTATAAAGTTTCTTGATAATTATCTAATGTAGCGGAGTACAAATAATTATTTTCTCTCATAACATTAGTATTATCAGTACCATTAATTGTTATTTGCTTATAAAAACTAGTAGCAATTTTGTTAGGAGATTTCTATAATGATTCTAATATAGATTTTAAAATAGATGGTCTAGTAAGTAGTCTATTAGATAATTTAATAGAATCATAGGATAAACTATTCATATAAAAATCTATATCATCAGATACTATAACTTCATTTCCCTATTTATCAGTCCATATCTCAGTATCAGGAGTTATCTCATACATTATATTTCCATCAGAATCAAGTCTATAAGTCTTTCCATCCTATACTAATATTAGTATACTCTTTTTTCTATTCAACTCTGAATTTGATAATAGATTCTTATTTAGAACATATGTGTGGTTTCCAGAAGAAGATTTAAATTCTATAGAATACTATTTTGGTAGTACTAAAGTAGCTTGATTTTTAATATACTATTTTATAAAGAAATCTTTATCATTTACTATAGTATTTAAATCATCAAATTCTTTTAATCCAAAAGCAGTAGCAAAAGTTTTAGGCATTATTAATTCATAAGCCTATGTTTTTATAGAAGATTTGTCAACATTATAATATTTACCTCCTATTTTTACTTGTTTAGAATTTTCTAATATTCTCAATACATAGTTAGAAACTTCATTAAAATTATCAGAATTTACAGTAGTTAACTATCCATTAATACTAATAGCTGAACCATTAGATCTTCTAAATGTTATATTTACCCACTGTGCATACTTATCATACCATTCTCTAGTATCCTATCTTCCCTCTAATAATTTATTATATTGATTTATGACATCATCTGAAGAAAGAGATAGATTCATTAAATCATTCTATAATATTCTTCTAACTACCTTTTCAGTAAGTTCTAAGTAAGATTCAGGATTTCCTTTTGTTATATCTAGTTCTTTCCCCCAAACTCCTCTATAAATTTCTTTTAAAGATTCTATATTATCAATACTTCCAGACCAATTTTCCTTTAGTTCATTTATATTAAATAGATAGTTTGCAGAATCTAAATCCCATAATTGAAATCTTTCTCCTGTAGTTGAAGAAAATCTAACATTATACCCCGCTAAATCTCTACCAACTGTTACATTTTCAATTACTGTAGTAACTTCTCCATTAAGTATATCTTGTTTAAGTTTGTAATATTCAGAGGGAGTCCTTATAAGTTCAGACTAAGTAATAGGAACTAGAACTTGAATAAGGTTTCCGTCTGTATCCTCAACCTCTGTCGTTACATTCCTAGTAACAAAATATTCTCTACCCAATTCTAGATTAGAAATATCATTTTGTAATCTTTTTAGAGCCTATTTATTAACTCTAGTTTCATAATCGAATCTAGATTCCCCTTCTTTAATAAGATAGGCGTTATGCATAGCTTCATGTAGAAGTGCAAATCGCATCCATTCATCAAAGGATTTAAAGTCATAGTCTAGAGGTTCAGAATTTCTAGTGTTGCGCCAAGCTTTCTATTCAAATTTAGCTCTCATTAATTCTATGTCAATAAGAACTTTTCCATCATGTGTATTACGCATAGCAACAGGCTATCCGTCTATCTATGATATTAATTCTCCAGGATTAACATAAACTAACTATAATCCAGCGAAATTTTCCTAACCCTAAATCCATTGGTATTCACTATCAAAAACTGGAGTCTCCTCTCTCTATAATTCTTCTAGTTCCTACTATGGATTAGTAAATGATTCATACTTTCTATTTCCATATAATCTAAATATATTATAAGAAGGTGTCAATACAGATAATAATCCAGGAATTGACTATTTTATACCAGTATTTGTTAGATAGGATGATATAGAAGATAATACCTTAGCATATATAGTATTATCTGATAGCGGTAATAATACTTCTGAAAATTTAATATTCTTTCCTTCCCTAGCCTATTTAATTAAGTCAGAAGCAATAATTGATGCAAAACTACTTTTATTAGTAGGATTACTAAGTGCTTTTAATACTGATTCTATAATTAATCCAGTAAAATTATCAAGAGATTGTTCTGTACCATCATTAAATAAAGCCTTAATAGCATCTAAATACTCTTTAGCTCTATGTTCAGTTGAAGATCTAAATGCATTATATAATTTTATTGCCTAGTCTATAGTATATCCTTTTGCAGCACAAGCAGACATTACTTGGGTCATAAGAGATAATTCAGACTAGTCTGCATGATGTTCTTTATCTAACTATATACCTGCCTAATACATATAGACTCTCTATATATCATAATCTTCATCATTTAGATATTTATCAGCAGAATTTATATTAGCTCCCCCTTGCTTTACTGCTCCTGCTGTAGCAAGATAATGAACATCTACGTGCTTTAAAGGCTACCATAAATCATCCTAATTATCAATTTCATTAACTAACTTACCATTTCTGGTAATAATGTTTCCATCTATATTATATCCAGCTGTGCTATTCATAGCTGTAACTACATTTTCTACTGATGCATTACTATACTATAATGTTTCATTTTTTATAGACATAGAATCTTTTCCACCAAAGAAATTCCATAACTAATAGTTAGTATTTATAACAACTTCCTTTTCAGTAACAGAAGTACCTTCTTTTAAATTACCATTAATATCTACTTCTTGTATAGTTCTTCTATACCTATTATTACCTGAATTTTCTATATGAGTTATTTTATAATATTTATTTTCTCTTTTGAAATAAAAGTCATTATAATTTATTTTATTACCTAAATAAGATTTAGTTATATCTACTATAGCAGGAGATCCATCTTCATTAAGCCATACATGATTAGTCATTTTCTTCATCATTATCTATAAAAATGGAGAATTTCTAATCCAATCATTAGTTAATCCAAATCCAGCAGTCTTAATTATTCCACCAGATCCAGTAGTATGACTTTTAAAATGAACAAACTATTTCTTAGTAATACCTGCTTTAGCTCCTCCTAAGGAATTATTTTCTAATATTACTACAAATGGATTTACAAATGTAGCTCCATCAAAAGGTTTAACAGTATTAACTAGTCCAATAATAGTTCCCAATTCATCTTTAATATCATCTATAACTGCTATATTATACTACATAGGAATACCATTTAATAAATTTAATTGAAACTCCCACATCGTAGCTGTAAATGATACATTTCTTTTATGTTGTGCCTAAAAATGAGCTGCCTCCTATTCTAAAACATCTGAAGACTTACTTTTCTCCTGATGTGCAATAAATGTACCAACTGTACTAAGCATGAACTCCTATGTAAGTAGATAGTCTAGATAATTATACCATTCTAATATAGGATTCAATATCATATTTTTGGAAAAACTATCTACTAATGATTCAATATCTTTATATCCTAATTTAATTAGATCTCTATTAGAAGTAATGTCTACCTAAACACCATCAATGATAGCTTTTGCTAAAATTACATTACCAGAAGTATCTATCCAATTTCTATAATTATCCCTAATATATTTTAATTCAGGCTACTAAGTATTAGAAGTATTTATAATAAAATTATCTCTTAATAGAGACTTAAGAATTTCAGACTTTTTTACTCTCCAGAATTGTTGAGCAGAAGGATACACATCAAGTAACTAAGGCTACTACTTAAATAACTAATGTCTTGGATTAAATCTTACAATTTGGGCAACTAAAGATTTATTTGTAGCCAAATTACCCTTATTATTCTTAAAGTGCATCTAATCTATTAATTCAATAGGATGTAACCTATTATTCTTATTAAATTTAGATACAATATATTTAATTAATTCTACAGGAGACTTTTCTCTATGAGTATTTCCTACTCTTATTTTTTTTCCATTAATAATTTCAGTATGAGATCCTTTTTCAAACCACCATTTATTAAAATTAATAAAATCAAGAGAAAAATCCTATGCTAGACTTGGAGCATCCTTCACACCTTCTTTTACCAGTAACATGTCAACTAAAGACCACTTATTTACTATATTTTCATATATTTTAGAATAAGCAGTTCCTAGTTCTCTATTTATGAGTAATTCTAATTCTTCAAAAGTGTAATCTGATAAAGATTTACTAATAGATTCTCCTACTTGATTTGTTATAGTACTATTTTTAGCAATATTAATTAATATACGTCCTATAGTTTTCTTATCAGAATTTACTGATGGTAAAAATGATACACGTTTATCTCTTGCAAGCCCTCCTATAAAATCATACACTATTTGAGAGTATGTCATCTCTCCAGAACTCATTGAAGTAGTAGGTTTAGTTCCTTCTATTTGATCACTAAATTCTTTTACTGTAACTACTCCCTCAAATAATCCTGGAGTATTTAATAATATAAAATCTTTAGTTACAGAATTCTCCTATTTTTCTAACAGTTCAAACTAAGATTGTAATGATCCTAAAAGTCTACTAAGAGTCTATTGGCTTTGCTGATTACCATCTCCATCTTTCACCTAAGTAGAAGTAGTAACTCCATAAAAATTAGCTATAGCTATAGATAACTATTGAAGCTATCTAACATCATTACCATGTACTAATCCTATTTCATCTAAAGCATAATTATATTTAGGAGGATTATTACCATATATAGACTTAATCATTGCTTCCTTAGACTCAATACTAGAATCTTTTAGTATTTCATTAGATACATATTGATTTACTAATACTCTAGAGGCAAATCCAAATAATTCCTCAGATAAACTAGATAAACTTCCATACTTTTCTATTAATTCTTCCTATAGAGCAGAATTATTTTTAATATTTAATCTTAACTTGTCATCTATAAAGGGTAATAAAGTTTTATAGCTTTCAACAAAATCTAACTTTACTCCGTTTTGATAAGCAGAAACTGTTCCACTATTTACAAAAACAGTAACAGATATATTAGTATCTGGTATATTAAAATTAACTGTAGTTAAAATTCTATTATTATATTTAGCTTCTATTTTATAATAATCTTTAAAATCTTCCCAATTTTTAATTGTATTTTTATTATTACTATAATTTATAGATTGCTCTATGCTTCTTTTTATATTTGTAATTTCCTAATCTACTAAAGTTCTAACTCTAACTATTCCATCAGTATCTCTATAATATTGTAAATATTTTACATTAAAAATAGAGTCTGCAACCTATGTGATATACGAGTAATAATCTATATTACTCTATCCTTTTGATAAAATACGTAGGCTATTATCACCATTGAATATTCCCTTAGAAAGAGAATATAACCTATTTAATTCGTTACTAGTAAATTTAGAATAAATATCTATGTAACTACTCTTCATCTAAGGTTTACTAAGTAAATCAAATATAATATGTATATATTTTCTAGGATTTTCTCTTATACTTCCGAGTATAAATAATAATGATTTATCTCTTAATACTTCCTATGTATTTTTATCTAAAGAATTCCATAATACTTTTTTATTTAATCTAAAATTTCTATCAAATACTATACTAGCCGCCTATTCATTGTACGCTAAATCCTTAATTTTAGCTATTATATGCTAAAAATCTGAAAATTTTAAATATTCCCCGTTTATAGAAGTATCAGATTGCCATCTCATTAAAGGAGTTGTTTGTATAGCTAATTTAGTTATAGAGTCTACTTCTTCTTCAACATTAATATCCTCTGATACTCTCCAACTAGTTAATAATTTAGCACTTTTTCCAGTAATTTGATATTTGTCTTCTCCAGTTTTATCATTAAAATCTTTTATTTGTATATTTTTACCTAATAATAAAGATAAATACGTGTCAAAATTATATAAAAGAACTTTAGCATTATATGCTTCTAATCTTAACTTAGCCTTTTCTCTTTCTATCTGGCTAATAGTACTATCATTCATTTTATTATATAACTCTGATAACTAATCTGCATTTATTACTCCAAGGTAAGAGTTTATTAGAGAATTTAGAGTTTGTAATACTTCTGTATAATTATTTTTCTCATCATACATCTAAGGATTTTTTATAATCTCTCTTATATTATGTGGAACATCTCTAGAATTTTTTATAATATCCCATAAATATGCAGTAATTTTTTGTAGTAGTCTTTCTTGATACTTTCTGATATTGTTGTTAAGTTCACAATTATTCCTAACTATACCAATTCTCCATTCTGGAGAATTTCTATTTATAAAACAACATTCAAACAAACTCTGATTAGTCTATCTTTCCATGTAGGAGCGTACTTCCCTAGCGATACCATAGGCGTTATCTAAGAAAGCTCTAGAAACATCTAATTTATTTCTTATCTACTCGGAGTCAGTAATCTACTCAGTACTAGCTTCTATAAAATTATTTACTTGTATATTATCACGATAAGCTGTAATTAGATTTATTATATTCTGTACACTAAAAAAATCTGGTAATAACTATTCTACTTTTTTACTTATAGCTACCTAATGTATTTCTGAAGCTATAGAGTCTACCTGAGCTAGCTCATACTAGTCAGGTAGACTTTTAAATAGTCCTATCATATCTTGCTGTAAATCGACCGTAGATTTTCCATGCTTTTTATAAGAATAAATAATCTTTATAGACTACTTTCTTATTTCTTGTAATGATTGATCATTAATACTACATTTATTCATGTTAAAATTTTATAATTATATTCATTGGACATGATCCGACATTATCATTCTCTAATTTTTTATTCATACAATCTATTAATTGTTGTATTACTTCTATATCATCTTTATTATCTAATTTAGATTTAATTTCCTCTAAATCATCTATATAATCATCTATTATAGTAAAGTTATCCATTGAGTTTATAAAATCATTATAATTATCTAATTGAAATATTTCTTCAAGGTCTTCCCATAATATTTCACCCTCAAGGATACGTGAAACTGATTCCTTATATTTATTATAATCTAATTGAGCAGCTGATAGACTAAGTTGCTAAAACTACTACTCTTCTGTTCTAGGAGTTAATACTAATTCATTAGTATTACTATTAAACTCTGCATCAAAAGTGTTAATATCAATATTAACTACAAATGAATATATACCATTGTTATTAGCAGTTTTTGATATATCTACTGTATAAACTCCATTATATAATAAATTTATTGGCCCAGTTAAATTAGGGTTTATATTACTAATTTGTAATTCATTTCCTATTATAAATGCAATCTAATTATTAGAGCTAGAATTTATTAGATTTACTACTTGTTTATTAGCCTCTTCTATAGTATTTTGCTTATATATCTAAGATACATCTAATCCAGTTTTGTTTTTTACTTCTGATATTAAATTATTTTTCTATCTCTATTCAGGAGTTATTGTTCTATCAAAGATATTAGAATTATTATCATTACTATAAGAATACCCATCTATATGAAACATATGATCTCCTTTTTTAGATGGTCTTAATCCTTTTAAGAAACTATCAATTAACCAATCCATGTCTCCTTTAAAAACATAAGAATCTAATTTTCCATGAATACGAAATGGATTTCCATCTAAAGTATAGTCATCTTGTATTGGTACATGAAAAGAACCAATTTTCTAAACATTACCTTTAGGAATTTTAACATTATAATAGATTCCATCTATACCTTCTGATTTTAATATACTAGAAATTAACTATAATCTAGTATTATTTATTTTCATAAAGTTATCTTGACCTATCAGCATATTTAGAGTATTCTTATCATAAAGAAATTCAACTAAAACTCTGTCGAATAGTCCTGCCAATTTAGTTACTTTAGAAGTTAATCCAGTATCAGACCAATCTCTAGGTTCATATAACCTATTCTTTTTAGATTCATTATCTGGTAAAGAATTAAGTTCATATATAGTATCTCTTAATTTATTAACAATTCCAGGAATTTTTTTATCTAATTCCTAAATAAATGTATTATTATCTAGAAGTATACTTAAGAGTTTATATGAAGTAAATAACTATCCTATAGATTTAGTATTACCTTCTTTAGTAATAATCTTTTTTAAATTTTCTATGTATTCCTAGAGGGTAGCTTTAGGAGGTAATACATACATTAATTTTACTTTAGGAGCAATTCCTTCAATCTTCTAACGAATATAATAATTAACTATATCTTCGTCTGTATTTATATCTCTATCAAAAGATACTAATACAAAAGAATGACCTTGATTAACAATCTACATAGAAGTATTATTACCTGTATCTACTTTTCCAGATATAGATGTCATAATCTTTTTTGTAACTACACAATCAGATCTCTCAGATAATTCTTTTACTGAAATCCATTCATTTCCTGGCTTTGAGTTAGCATTATAACCAAACCCAGGTAATCCCTAATAAAATCCTCTATTAGTTACAAACTAAGGTCCTTCTAAAGTTAGATTTTTAGCAGGAGTCCATGATACATCCTTTATATAGCAAATACTTCTATCTGTAAAATTAAAAAGTTTAAATAATTTAATTAAATCTGAATACTTAGGATTATTTTCAAATTCCTCAATTAATTTAATTGAAATATTATGATATGCCTCACCACTCTCCTCTAACGCTTTAAATCTCGCGTTCATTTCATCAAATACATGAGTTCCATCTGTATTCTATACCTATAGTAATGTAAATGGTGATGATAATACTAATAATGGTAATTCAAGAATATCTCCTGTTTCTTTAGTTCCAATTATTGCTACTATAGATTTTGGATTCCATTCACTACTTCTTTCGTCAGAAGATCCGTTAAATATAATACGTTCACTAATACCTTTAGTGAATTTACTAGGTTTCTTTTCTACAAATTCTACCTAATTTTCTCTATTATTATCACTTGGATTAGGACTACTCTTTAATGCAAATGTAAGATAAATATTTGGTAATTCTAAATCTTCCTAGATGTTCTTTATAATTTCAGATTTATCCTTGTAATTAAAGAGATAACTACGTAATCTACCTAAAGTATCAATATAATCTTTAACAGACTATATAGATTGATTTTTATACTAATCTATTTTAATTAATCCATTAATACTATCTATTCTTAGATCTGCCCATTCCTTTCCTCCATTTAAAATAGGCATTCCGTTACTATCAATTAATACACCTGTTTCAAAAGTATTAAATGTATGAAGAAGCATCTCTAATCTAATAATATCTGTATCTTCTATAGCATCAGTAGCTGGAATATCTTCACTCTAAGAGGATTCATCAATCTATTTTTTATAGTCTTCTTCTGATATAATATCAGTATCAACTATAGGATTGATTTCATCCTCATAAATTAATGTTTCTATCTATTCAGGTTTCTTTTTTTCGGCAGGATTTTGTTCTTCCTATTTGTGTTCTTCCTAATCAGATTTCTACTCAGGAATAAATTTATTCCTTTTACTATTTATTTTATCTACTATAGTATCATTCTCTAGTATAGGATCATTATTTAATGAAAGTATTAATTGATCAAGTTCTTCTTCACTAGTAACTTTATCAATTTTTTGAGTTAACTCATTAATTAAATAATCAAATCTCTACTAAACAGCATTTAAAACATCAGGATCATCTTTTACCTAAGTAAACCTAATATAAAAATCATTTACTAATCTATTAATATCACTTAATGATGAGGCATTAACTATAGCATTGATTAATTTATTTTTTTCATCCTAATATTTCTAAGTCTAGGGTACTGGAGTAGAATCTATTCCTGGATTTAATCCCCCCTGCTAAGTAGATGACTAAGGTTTAACTGTCTATTCTATAAATTTATTCCTAGGTATATACTATATATTTGATCCTGAAGGAACTATAGAATCTAATAAAGTTTTTCTTTTATTAGAATAATTTTTTATGGATAGTGATCCAATATTTTCATCTACTTTAGTATTAACTCTATCAGAACTAAATTTAATTGGGCTATCACTAGGAATTAATAATATGCTACCCTACTAAGCTCTACTAATACCTGTATATATTTCTCTTAAGTATTGATTACTCTCAGAACTAGGCTCTATTATATAATATTGAGCTTCTAATCCCTAAGCAGACCCACCCTCTTTTAAATCAATATATTCTTTATATTTATCCTAAGATAATTCATGATATATAGGAGAGTTTCTATCACTATAAATATATCCTATTTTCTCTCCTGTCTATAATGTGTCCTTTAACTTTTCTATTTCATCTATTACTAACTATGTAATATTCTCTCCTTTATCATAGTTTATTACACGGTCTCCGTATAATCCAGTCTCATCTTGATAATATCTAAATTTTAATCCTTCCTATGTAATATTCTACATAAAAGCCTACATAATTTGTAGATTGGAAGTCTTTATGGAATTATCAGTTCTCATTGAGACTCCTAATTTAGGACTTCTAATAAAATTAGTTCTGATATTTTCTATTATCCATTCAAATTTATTATTTGCAATCTTAATTGGATGAGTACCAGATACACCAGTTTGATCAAAATCTCCAGCAACTAATACAGTTATTCCATATTTTTTTGCATATTTATCTATCTAATCTAAATCATAGGAAGTAAATCTAGAAATTTCATCAATTATAATAAGACTAGGAGGAGTAGAAGTCTCCTTTATTTCAGCAGATGATACAATTTCATTTTGATCAGTAAATACATAAGCAGATTTTGGAACTATATACTTCTAAGTAATAGGATCAATAGAGAGTTCTTTCCATTGAGGATTAATCTCTTTCATCCACTCTTCTCTACCATAAGCTTTACCTAATTTATCTAATTCTACATCTTTTATGAATTTCTAAGCACTAGATAACTCTGCTCCATGTACTACTGCTACAGAATTAAGTAACTATGGACGAAATCTTTTAAGTAATTCTATAGTTTGTTTAAATACTGCTGAAGTTTTCCCACTTCCCGGAATGCCTTCAGTTAATATTATATTTAAATATCTAGGAACTGGGACTATATTTAGAGCATAATCCGCAAGTTCATCAGACGTAATTTCTTTACTAGGATTACCTATAAGTTTTAATAAATCTTCTCTCTACTATTGTGATTTACTTCTCCAATCATCCACCATAGACTATCTAATAGCCTTATAAAATTGAGAAAATACATTTCCATTAACTATACTAGCATAATTATTAAATACTGCTAATTCCTATGTAGATATAGGTGCGAGAGGTTTATCTATATTTGAGTCTATTATCTATTTATACTAATAATAGAAATCAGAAGATTTAATCGCAGCTCTTCCTGCAATCCACCAAAGCATAGAATTATCATCTATAGATTCTAAATCCTCATTTAATAATTTATCAGCTTTTGTATACATCTAAAATTTCTTAGGATTTACAAACTCTATTAATTTATTTATATCATTTAACTTTTCTTGATTATCCTAAAAGAATTTATAGATAGCATCTTCTAATTGTATTTTCTCTCTTTCAAAGTCTTCTCGAAATTCTTTAGGAATATTATTAGATGATAGGAACTATTTATGTAATTTCATACCATCAACAGTATTCACTAGTTCTAAGAAACCATTCCATTGTCTTAATTTATCATTATCTGGAACAGTTATAATAGCTTTAAATCTTTTATATATAAGTAAGTCCTTTTTAGTAGATACTCTATCCTATTTTGATAATTTCTATCCTTGATTTACCTAATATAAAGTTCTTAAGAATTTTAACTTATTTAAATTTATATCTATATCTTGTACAAATATATCTGCTGTCTAACTATCTATTTCAGCAAGTTTCTAATTTTCTCCAGTAGATAATTCATTTAAAGTAGCATTATACCCATAATAATTATCTAATCCAGCAGAGTCAGTTCTAGCTCCAAGAATAGAAGCTCTATATATTTCTACTGTAGTTATCGCGTTATCTAATTCTCTATATAGATCTATATCTATATTGAATTTAGATATATCATCAGATACCTCCTAAAATGATTTATTCAATCTTTCTATAAGTTGAGTTATATTAATAGGATCTTTACCAATAGATTCAACAAACTCATTAAGGTTTTGTTCAAAAGGAGTAGTAGATAACTAATTTATTTCTTCTTTTACATTTTGTAGCTTTTGTGTTTGCTACATCCAATACTCTTCCTAATTAGTATTAAAAGGATCATCCTAATATTGTTCATAAGTAATAATAGAAGTATCTATTAATTTATTTAAGATATTATTTATTTGATTCTTAGACTCGGAATTAATAAATCCATTATCGAGTATTGGCTAAATATAAGTATCAAGATTATTTAATATAGTATTTGTTATTGTATTTAATATAGTATTCTATATTTCTAACTGTTTTTTCTTAAGCTCGTCTCCAGATAAATTCTTATCTAAGTCTTGAGCTTGACTATATAATTCTCTTAATCTACTAATACTTTCTTCAGAGTTATTCTAGAATATAATAGATTGTTCTAAATTAGGAATTATTGAATCCTATACTTCCTAAATGGTCTCTAACCATAGCGAGTCATCAATTTTACCACGAGGAAAAATATATAATTGAGATATTAATTTATTTAAATCTTGTATGTATTTGCTCTACTAAATATATTTTTTTCCTTGATCGGTAATCGTTTTACTGGACTACTCTGAAATATATCTATATACAGAAGCCATTTCTCTAATTCTATCTCTTCCTTCTCCGGTTTTCCATTGTTCATACTATTCCCATAAAGTAGCTTTTTCATCCTCTGAAATCTCAGAATATTCTTTTCCTAATATCTTCTTTACATATAAGGGAAATGTAGTAGTAGTAAATACTTGACTTAATTCGTTAGTCATCTCAAATAAGGCTGTAGATATAAATTCATAAGATTTTTTCCCCTCTACTAAATCTCTTATCTGACCCTATATCTCTTTTATATTACTTTCAAGTTTTTTTACTACTTTTTTATCTTCCTCAGATAATTTATTCCTTCGCTATTCTATATCACTTACTGTTCCATCCTAATTTGAATCCAGAGATGAAGCTAATCTCTCATTTAATTGATTTGTCAATTTTACAAGATTAGAAGTAAGAGTATTAAATCTATTTAGATAATCACCTGCTGTAGTAGACTGATTTAATGCTCCAAAACGTAGATCACCTATTATATCATTTAAAAATGACTCATCTGATAAGTTAGCTCCATTTGCTTCTAGTATACTCTCTATTAATTTAACCTATTGTTTTATAGCTTGTTTAGCAAATAAATCCTAATTATTAGTAGGTGTTCCTGGTGCAAATATTAATTCTCCATCCTATTCAATAAACTATGTTGCTGATAAATTTTTATCTCCTAGATTCATCTTATCAACTTGCTTAATAAAATCCTATAAACCTCCGTTTCTAGCCATATAAACTAATTCTTGAATAGCCTACTACGAAGTCATATTATTTAAAGAATTAAACTAAGAATAATTAGTAAAAGCATTTGTAAGAGATCCGCCAATAGCACCACCTATCAATGACATTCCATATCTATCTATAATTTCTGAGGAATCCCATTTTCCTTTAGAAAAATCATATCCAAATGAATTTAGTCTAGTATTATCTCCCTATAACCATTTCACTACATCAAAACATCCTTTAGAGAAATCAGCTAAAAATTCCTCACTTACTTCTTCTATTCCTTCTCCTGCTCCTGCTGCTAAAGTAGCAGATAATGCTCTTGAACCAGTTGCATATTCTGCTGTAGCAATTCCTTTTCCTATATTAAATAGTCTTTTTACGTATTCTTTTTTCCCTTCTTTAGGAATATTTTTTAAAGTATTTCCGAAAGCCTTTCTTAAATTTACTGTTTCTTCATCTAAGCTAGTTAATGCTTTAGCTATTGCCTAACTTTTATATCTACTAGAACGTAATTCTGGTAAAATCCATTCTCCAATACCAGTATTTAATAGAGCATATTCACCTGCCGCATATCCAAGTGTTAATAAAGTTGCATCCAAATCAGAAGCTCCTGCTAATTTAGCTTCTTCAAAAGTATCTCCAACAGTAATAGCAGTCATATACCCTTTACTAAAAATTTCTCCTATCTTCTAATACCCTTTTATAAAGGAATCTAGATCTGATTGTGCTTTAACAGCTTCTACAGCTTTTAATTCCCTTATCTATTTTTCTGCATTAAGTAGAGATTTTGGGTTATTCTGAATAGCTTTTATCTAAGATTGAGTAAATACCTCATATTGTTTCTAAAATTCTTTTAATTTTTTAGCTTGTCCGCTCTTAGTAGTTATATCAGCTCCTTTAAAAACATAAGGAAGTTTTTCAAATATAAATCTCTATTCTTTTAACTATCCAGCTACATCTCCTATAAGACTTATAAAATTTTCCCAACACCAAGTATGTTCCTAAGCATACTATGTCTTTGATGTCTACCTATCTAGAGACTTAGACCATCCTTCTATTGCGGATAATGTAGGACTATCACTACTACTTAACATTTTCCCAAATGTAGCTCCTAAACCTGCAATTTGAGTAGCTATACTTAAACCTGCTATCCAAGGTCCTACATAAGGAATAAACATTGATCCAACTAATGCTAGATTTTTTAAAGCAGTTCCTCCAATACTTTTTTGATTTATATTATCAGAATCAAAAAAATCATAGTTATTCCACTTAGATCCATCTATTGTTAATATATCTGTTTTATGTAATACTCTCCTACCATATACATCTCTACCATCCAATTTTTCATAATAAAATTCTCCTTCATCATCTACTCTTAAGTCTCCCTTTTTATGATTAACAATTTCTCTTGTAATAGGATCTTTATGAGTTCCATCTGAATCATATTGAGCTAATACAAGAGTATCAAAAAAGTTCTTAAAGAAACTATCATTAGGAGAATCATCCCATATAGCATTTTCTAAATTATCTCCTGCTGTAGTTGGATTTAATAAAGTTTTATGAGCCTATGCTTGTTCATCTACAGACTTAGTAGGCTAGTCTATCTTTCCTAAAGTATTTAAATTAAATACCTATCCGTATGGATTTGATATTTTTATTTGTTTAAAATCAGGTCCAGATCTTCTCTGCTCGACTGGTGCCCATATATTATCTCTATGAAAACTTAACTACTTTTTTGCTGAATCTTCATAAGAAGCTCTTGCTAAATTATTATAATAAATAGAAGCAGTATCATACCATTTATTAAAAGTAATTTCATCAAAGTTTCCTTCTGAATTTTTAAAATTACTCTATACCCAAGGATCCTATTTATAAATATTTCTATCTTGTAAGGAAGTATTAGTTGGAGTTAATCCTACAGTTACCATTGTATCAAATGATGCTGTAGGATTATCTAACATCTCCATAAATATATCATGTTCTCTTTTTTCCATATTATTGTGGTTGTCTACCAGATTTATAATTACTTATGGCATTTTTTATTTGCGATGCTTTATCTAATTCATAAGCTTCTCCTCCACTCTACTTAACTCCTGCTAAAGCTGAATGATAATCAATTATTAGAGGTATCCATAATGTACCCTAATACATTCTATCATAACCAAGTTCAATAAGACTATCATTTTTATCAAAATCAGTGTCTTGCATTATTTCTAACACATTATCTATAACAGAATCATCAGTAATTTCACTAAGTAAAGGATTATCCTCAAGATCTCCCATATTAAGTATTCTATTATTAGCTATAGCGTTGAATACTCCAAATCTTCTCCAACTTCCCGTAGGCTCACCATTTGAACTATAAGCAGGAGGAAGATCATATTTCTAATATATTTTATTTATAGTACTATAATTCTATTCTATAGAGGAAGGATCATCTACATTAATTCCCATACCTTTAAGCTCTCTATCTGCTGCCTATTTATTTCTAACTGTTTTAATAGAAGTATCAGGTATAATAGACCCAGTATTATTAAATACTTTCATATCTATAGGATAATCTATAGAATGAATCCTACCATCTGATAATACAATACCTTTAAATGCAGTTGAGCTTATCATATTTCCACCCATAGATGTATTAGTAAAATCTAATATTCCTGCAAAATTACCCTACATAGCAGTCTATAATGTACTATTAGGACCTATCGGCTTATCTTCACTATTTGTTAATGGTAATGAATTAGATATAACCTAATAAGATCTAGATGTTCCTGGATTTAGGACGAAGGTTCTTTGTTCTCCATATCCTGCAATGAATTTAGATGGGGTATTTATATCTATGTCATTTAATTCATTAGAACTACCTTTTCCTTTACCTTTATTAAGAAGCTATTCCTGAGTTCCTTTAAAATCTATAGTAAAAGATGATTTACTTTTACTCTCACCTTTTAAATATTGAGTTATAAGAATATTAGCAGCTTTATCTTCATCTGGAATCTGAAGTTTTAGTGCTGCCCATATTTTAGCTCTTTTAGGTAATACTGCATTCATATAAGTAATTAAATCTTGTATCTACTATGTATTATTATCATTACTCATTGAGTACTCATATATACCATCTAGAGCAGAATTAATAGCATTTTCTTTATCTTTCTTAGACATTCTCTGTAAAGTTTTAAGCCCCATTAAAGCATCTTTACCAGAAAGTCCTGTCTCTGAGTACTCAGTAGTTCCTAAAGAAATTTTAGCTCTATCAAGTATATCCTAAAACTCCTCATACCCCATACTATTATTAATTATACTAGGAATATTTTTGTCATAACTAAGCCTAGGATCAAACCTTCGCAAGCTATCCAACTAGGCCACAGTTAGCACTCTATCCTAAAAATCTTCTTTATTTGCAAGATATGTATCAAGACTTATAGGATTTACACTACCATCCTAATTCTGCATCAGTAAATTCCCATCTGGAGTTATAGCAAGTTCTTGATAAGATCCTTTCTTTTTAGCTTCTGTTACAGAATCATCAAGCTCTTTCTTTAACTAACTTGCAACAGTAATTTTGTATAAACTCTATAAATACTTTGTACTTAAACTAGAAGTCTCTATTCCCGTTAAATTCTGTAATTGGAAAGTGGATATTAAATCAGTAACAATCTAATTTAAGTCATTAGGTAATCCATCTATTCCCTTTAGCATACTAAAGAAATCTTTTTCAGTTAATTTTCCTTTAGTATTATCATCGTCATCATCTTTAGATAATTTTTTTGATGAACTAGTAGATTGTCTAGTCTATTTAGGTTCCTATAATGGAGTATATGTAGTAAAGAAGGAATCAAATCCTCCCCCTCTTTGATATTTAGGTATTAATCGCATTTTTTATCACTTTATTAACTATATACATTGCACTAGGCTTTAATATACCTCCTTGTTTAGTATATCTTATTTTACTAAGTGCAATATCCCTCTTTTTTCTTAATGCACGTATTTTACTAAGATAAGTATAATCTTTTAATTTATCACTAGTAGATCCATTAGGGTTCTTCTTATCCCATGCTTTATCTTCATTGTATACATCATCTTCATAATTAGAATTAATATTATATGCCTGCATTTTAGCATTATATAATTTATCTTCTTCGTTTCTAGTACGTAGTCTAGATTCGATTCCTTGCATATAATTATCCCAAGAGGTCCAATTTTTATAAAGTCTACTAGCTTCTAATTGAGCCTTTTCTTTTTCATTCTAATTAATAGATAATCTATTTTTATTAGCTACATCAGATCTTCTAGCCATGTTATCTTCCTATCTCATAAGAGCCTCTGCTTGAGTTCTCTTAATTTCTTTATCATCAGCTAAGAATCCTTGATGTTCTAAATCAGTTGCCTATGTATTAGCTGCTAACTGCCCTGCTAATTGTATACGAGCATCAGAAGTAAGTGGTCTACTAGCCATTCTTCTAACATCAGCAGCCTACCTATTTCTAAATTGCATTTCACTAAATGCGCCTGTTACAGGAGAGTATCTTTCATAGGTATCTATAAGAACCGGTTTTAATGATTCTTTTAGAGTTTTTGCTACTCTATTATTAGTTCTTAAAGAAGCTAATAACCTACTTGCTCCAAGTATATCAGGAGCTATATTAGTTAGTGTATTTCCTATTTTTTCTCCAAGATTAGAAGGTGTTGGTGGTTCCTCACCATGGAATTGAGATCCTTCTTTTGAATCATCTGGGATTTCTTTTTCAGGAAGAAGTCCGGTTAATTCATAATCATCCCACTGTACAAATTTATCTTTATCCCATACACTTTCTACAGGATTTTCAGACACTTTATACTTAGATATAATATTTGGATCTACATAATGTTTATTTCCATCAAGATCCCTATAAAAATATCTCTTACCTCTATTTAAGAATATATTATGCCTCTATCCAGCTAATTGATCTTTCATAACATACTCAATATATAATCTTAAATCAGTAAATGTTTTAGGATCGCGATTATAAGTATCCTTATTTTTTGGACTCCAAGTCCCTCTAATATTTCCACTTTCATCTAAAATAGACGCTAGATTTTTTCTTTGTCCAGGAAGTGCTTTGTCAGTCTAATCTACCCATGCTTTTCCTACATCTGATAAAGATCCATCTGAATTAAACAGCGCATTAATGAAATCCTGATAATACTACTATTTCTCAATGTTTCCTACATACTATACGTCAGCAATTTGTGGTTTATATCTTCCTTCTCCTAATCCCATTTCATTCAAACCCCAAGGAGTCCAGTCATCGTCACTAAAATCTGGATTTACTAATTTTGAAGTATCATAAGCATATCCGTAATTTCCTTTATCATAATCCTATATACCATCAAACCATTCAGGCTTACCTCCATTTTGAAATTTCAATATACCTCCATTTTTATTAGACTAAACCTATGTAAAGAATTTATCAGACCAACTAGATCCCTAATTAGACCATTCATTATACATCTTCTACTGCCAATAAGGAATATTTCTAATACTAGTTTTATGTATCTTTTTTGTACTCTTATCATAATAGTATCCAGCATTATTCTTCTTATCTAAGAATGGCAAATACAATATATTAGGATTATTAGGATCGGCAGTAAATTGGTCTTGTAAGTTATGTGTTAGTACAAGTGATAACCAAGCTCCATTTAATGGAACCATAGATCCGGTGTATTTTCTAAAATATGAATTTTCATGTAATTTCTTTGTTGGATTCTCTAGATAATATTCTAGAAGTTTTAATTTAGTATCAGTATTTAATTGTCCTAATGCATTAGCATATGCTTTAGCTGTATTTGGGCCTAGTGGTTTACTAAAAGGATTACTCATTTCAATATCCTAAAAGTTTTTATCTGGATATTTTTCATCCACCCAATTCATGAATTTTTGCTATTGGGTTAACTCCTACTAAGGAGTTGTAGGAGATTCTTGTTCTTGCTAAACTACTCCATCTGAAAATAGTTTATCCCATTCAAGAGGACCAAAAGCTTTAGTAAGATAAAGATGATCTCCAATAACACTATTATCCTCTATACGAGCTAGTATATTATTTAATGAATTAATATCATTATTTTTCTATTCTTCTGTATATCCATAAAATAAAGTATCGTAGTTCTTAATAAGATTATTTATAGAACTCTTAAGCATATTAATTCTATTAGTAATCCCTCTCTTTTTAGTAGTAGAATCTGGCTAATCAAGATCCCAAAAATCTTCAATTCTTCCAGATTTACCATTATAGAGTTCTTTTATGAAAGCTTGTCCTAAACTATTTCCTGAATATTTAATTTTAGTTTTATCTTCTGGTTGGACATATTTATTAGATTTACCCTATATTCCTTGAATATAATTAGCCATATATCCATAGTAATCTCTCTTTTTATCTTCATTATTATGGTACCTTCCTTTAGAATCATTATATAATCCATCAGAATAACTTATAGTTCCATCTTTTATACCAGCCATTATATCACGTCCAGCATTTATTAATCCTTCTCTATGCTTATCTTTGAATTTACTTAAGTACTCATTTAATCCTTCATCATAGGCTTTCTAAAGATCATTATACTAATATTGATCTCCATATAATGTATATAGTATAGGAGTTTTATCTCCCTATTGCATTTTTCTTACCAAAGACATAATGTATAAAATTAAAAATAGGGAAGGGAGGTATTATCATCTCCGCTTCCCTATTAAAATTACTTTCTAATACGTTTAACCATCTAAAGTTTAGCTCCGTTTCTAGCAAATACTGGCTCGCCCTGTGGCTCCTCAGTAGCTCCTCCTTGCATTTGTTGTATAATTTCTAAAAACATTTGACATGCTTGCATCGCAATTTGACAATCCTGAGACTAAAGAGCTTGAGCTGACATCTGAGCAAGCATCATTATAGGATCTTGACCTCCTTCTTGTGCTGGAACGCCTTCCTCAACTGGTGCTCCACCCTATTCTACTGGTTCTTCCTCTGGGGTAGCCATTTCCATCTAACCACCCATTTGATGTTTTTTAATGTGTTTTGGTGTAATTTTCATAATTAACTTTTGTTTAAATTTAAACTATTTATAATGCTAAATTTAACTAAATAATTTACTTATTCAAAATTTAATTAGGACTTTCTACATATTCGCTTGGTCTAGTATCCTAACCTTTAATAACTTTGAACATGTATCTTCCTAGAGCTTTATAATCTTTATCATCCTTAGATAAATCTGCTTTTTTTGCTTTTTTAATAAGTATTTTGCTTTCACGTCTTGAAATGATCCTCTCGCCCCCGAATAGCTCCATTTGAGTTGATCCATCCTATGCTAATACTTTCATTACAGGACCATCCTCATCAAATTCAAGTTCATCACCAACCTTTATTCCAGAATTAGGATTAACTTCAAGGACATAAGCTATATAGTCATCCTCCTATATGTTTTTAGTACTACTTATTATTTGTTTTTCTCCAGGTTTACAATCTTTATAAACATCAATAACTTCTTGATCCTAGTTTATAAAGATTATATCTAAAGGAATTTCCATTCCTTCCATAGTAAAAACTTGCTAAGATGATTCGTCAGGTATATAAAATAACATTCCTTCATTCTCTGGTAATTCTTTTATTCCTTTTAGTCCTTTTTCAAGTTCTTCATCAGTCCTAGCCTCTTTTACTTTATATATTTTATTACCTATTTGTAAGTGTGTCTGTTCCATTAGGTTTACCACTTATTTCATAAATAGAATTGAGTGCCTCTGTATTAAAATCAGTCTTATTATTAGTCACATTTACTTGTGTAGTCTGGGAGGAATCTTTTTGATTAGTTTCTTTTCCATCTGGCATAGAATCTACTTTATTTGTAATTTCCTTATTATACCATATAGGAACACCTTTAGCTACATTTCCAGGTATAGAGAAAATAGGATTCCATCCCCACTTATGCTATGGATTTACACTATAAGAATACATATTTGATGCAACATCTGCAGCACCTACTATTGGAACAGTTAATTTAACAGCATTCATAATACGAGTTGCTGGTTTTCCATATAAGAATCCACCATTAGGATCATATTTAGACCATTCAAAAATCTATTTAAGTTTTCCACGTTTAGGAAGAGATCTAGTTGGATTATCTGTCTAATTTGTAGTAGCTTCAGCTACTGCGGCTCTTCCCTTCTTTTCTCCATAAGCTTCAGCTATTCTCATAGCCCTTTTAGCAACTTCTCTATCAACAGTATTATTTCTTCCTTGTAAAACAGGTTTGGCAGATTCTACTATAATAGGATTATTTTCTATTGATATGCTTCCACCTGAATATGGTTCAACTTCTTCTATAATATCATCTATAATAGGTTCTTCAATAGACGTAGGGACATATCTATCTCTATTATATTTATACTACTACATTCTCTCAAATCTTTCTAAAGTCTCTGGATTTTTTAATCTAACTCCTTTAGGAAGAATTTTACGAAATTGCTTTACCTTTCCTGCTAATTTTCCTGTAAATGGTAAAGCAAGTAATCCAGCATTTATAACATCAGAATTATCTATATTATTTGTTCCAAGATTATAAACTAATTCTGGAGTAAGTTGGGTTAACCCAGTTGAATCAAAGAACTTAGCAGTCTAAACTACTGGATTTCTTCCTTCTCTAGTATCTCTGATTGTTCTAGCTAATGGAGCTAATAAGCTACTAGCAGGTACAGAATTACTCCAATCTACCATAGCATCCCAATTTTTTGCAATTAATCCAAAAGGGGTAGTATTATACTAAGTTTCCTATTTTTCTGCTACGGTTCCAGGATCACTATTTATGTAAGGTCTATATATTCTATTATTCTAATCCTAAAATGTCCAATTAGAGGGATCAGTTCCGGTTTGGTACATAACAGTTAGAGGATACTAACTATTCCTATCATCAGCTAAATAAAAGTTAGTTCCGTCAGTAACTATATTCTCTACTTTTATTGGAGTTTTTGATCTTTTAGGAAGAGGTTTTTTATTTTTCTACATATTAAATTAAATTGTTTGTATTATCCTATGTATTATATAAAGTTTCCTATGTTAGAAGTTTACCTGCTTCTAATGCTAATTCATCTTTCTCCTTTTTGGAAGTATCTTCTGAGTAATACTTTTTCATCAACTCTTCTAATTTCTATGTTACTTCTAAACGATATATTATTTCTTCACGCTCAATTTCAGCTTGCTACTCTCCATTATTAGATATTACAGGTATTCCTTTTTTAGTAATCCCATCCATATCCATATTATGTTTCCTAGCATGAAGAGCACCCTCTGGTATCACATTAATAGAACCACCTTTTTCCATACATTCTACTGAGGCATCCTCATTCTAAAATTCTGGAATATCATTTGGAGTAATAGGTTTTATAGAAGATACTAATTCTATAATAGAACCTCCCTATTCATGTTTAGTGACTTTAGAAGTTCTTTTTACATACTTCCAATAAGGTTCTGATTTTATTAACTCATAATCATTTGTAAACTGCTACCAATCTTCATATCCAGGTACTCCAGGTTTTAATTGAATAATAGATAAATTTCCATTCTAATCCTCGTTATATATTAATCCTTTTTCATACCAATCTGACTCCATATACCTAGTAGGATGAGAACTAGCTTTCATATATTCAATTTCCCCAGTTTCGGGATTTTTAGCTATAGACTTAGCATGGAATAATCCCGCTTTATCCTAAGTAAACATCCCCCTTCTACGAGCCTCTTTAAAATCTTTTGGCTTATTATTAAATATCCAATAATCTTTTACTCTAAAATTAGTTGAATCTCTTTGATTTTCTGGTAAGGACTATAAGTATGTATTAAATGGATCTTGAATAGTACCTCCCTTTTGAAAAGATTGTTTTCCATTCTAATTAGTAACAGCAATACCATCACCATTTAGATATAGATCTTCTCCATTTTTATTCTTACCTATAGGTTCTCTTCCTAATTTCTAATCTTCATTTATGGAATTTACTTCAATATAATTTCCATCATAAGTAGGAATCTTTATTTTTTTCTTACTTGTAGACAATATTCTTTTAGCTCTTATAGGGCTTATCTTTAATCCACGTCTACCTACTCTCATTGCTGACTAATCATATCCTCCTTGTAAATTAAATGCTTTTCTGTTATCATTTATAGCAGCCATAGAGTTTCTGATATTAAATCTATCTGTTGTAGTATCAGCTATTCCTTCCATAACACTTTGTTGTCTTTTAGCTTCTGCTATCTAAGCATTAGCCTCTTTTCTTGCCCCTCCACTAAATAATCCATATTTCTTACCAGACTTAGTTAAAGAATCATCAACAGTAGTATTTGTACCTCCATAAGAAGCACCTATAGTTTCAAATATATCATTGTTCTTAGTAATAGTATCTGCCTTTTTTCCTCCTATTCCATTAACAAGCCCTAGAGGAGTTAACTAAAGGAAGGAACTTCCAAGAATAGCGTCTGTACTAGTCATTCCATCAGTTCCAGTTCCTAATTTATTAGCTACATTTCCAAGTAACTTGTTTGCACCCATTCCTAGTGAAACTATCTAACCGTATGGGCCAAATTTAGAAGCAGCATTCTATATTGCATCATAACTAGAATCCATAGCTCTAGTAATATTACCCTTATCTCCAGAGTATTCATTTTTCTTCCCAAAGATACCAGTAAACATATTATTAGCTGTGTCTAATCCATTACTCCAAGCTCCAAAATTTTTACCAAAGGTAGACTTTGCAAATTTATCACTAAATATCTATTTAGGTCTAGGAGTAATCTTACTAGGATCTATCTAACCTCCTTTTAATCTATTTAACTAAATATTTGGATCTGTTACGTTTACGGAGTTTAGTTTAGGGTCATTCAATATAGAGTTACTTGTATAATTTATAGGAAAAACAGAGGATAAAAAAGTAGAAGGATCCTACCACCAAGATGTATCAGGTATTAAATTTGACATATAATATTATATTAAGAGTAACTAATACTGTATAAAGTATAAATAGCAGATATAATTGCTAGTTTATCTCCTTTATACCTTACTCGTATTTTAATCCATTTATCTTTCATTTTAACTTCTTTATTCTAAGATTCTGTCCAATTCCAACTAACTATCCTCCTATCATCACCAAGTGTGTCAAAATAACCTTCTTTTAATATCTCATCTGGAATTGGAGACTATCCTAATTCAATTGGAATTTTACCATTTTCCCATTTAGATTCATTTTTCTATACTATATTAATAGGATTAATTTGAACATTCCAAATATCCTCTTTATATTGCATATTTCCTCTAAGTCTTCCTTTAGAATTTAAATCTATAGCTTTAGCATGATTCCATATTCTATATTCATCTAATGTTTTATACCTTACTATTTCTCCTCCAGATAATGATGAGAAATCCTTATTAGGAAGATCTTTTAAATGATAATAATCCTCAATTTCATTAAATTTATCCTATCTTGAATAGTATAATGGTAATAAAGTAGATTTATCATATAATCCAGGAATATCATTTCCCTTAGTATCCTTAATTAGACGTTGTTCTTCTTCTAAGTTACTATAGTCTGGATCGTATATAATATCAACTTCATTATATTGATATAATGCTTTAGTAGCTTCCTACCTAATATACATATTCTTTTTATCTTTAGCAAATTCATAGCAATCACCAACTATTTCATAATGAAATGATTCTGGTTCTGCATTATTACTTACTATCTATAAATTATTGAATATTTTATGAAATTGTGGTTTATCATTTACTATGAACTCAAATTCAAATGGATGCTATTTACCATACCAATAAGTAGGATTGATTTTATCTACTATATCTATAATTCCAGCTTGTCCATGTTTCCAAAAATCTGTAGTTAAGAACTACTTATTATATTCTGGTATTACAGCTATTGTTGATTGATAGTACCCAGCATCTATTTTCATTTGATTTTTATATCCATCAATATATGATTCTGTTAAGGTCTATTCAGCTCCAGAAATCTATAATTCAACATTTGCTTTTATATTTAAAAGAATAACAATAGAATCTCCATTTACAATTTTATCCTATTCAAGATTTTTCCTTCTACCTTGTTCATCTTTATATATTGAATATGTGGGGTTTTGTATGTTAGATTTCCAAATTTCATTGTCCTTTCCTTTTGGATCTTTAAGTTTTTCACCATCCTTATTAATCCTCACAAAGAACTCAGAACATAAATCAACAGCATTAGTCTTTAGATATAAATAACTAGTATCTCCATTATTATGAATACCAAAGTTTTTCCAATTTCCAAAGTTGTCTCTATCAAGTTCATAGGTTATCTTGTAAGATACACCACTATCTTTATTAGGTAGATCTCTTTCAACTAAGTTTAGTTTACCAATTATAGGTCCATAATAAGTTTCTTTACCCTTTTTAAATTCTATATATTTAAATTCTTCCTCCTCTGATAACTCAGATAAAACAGTAAATTTATTAGGAATAACATTCTCAGTTAATACTACTCCATCCTAAAAATCACTACCTTCTTTACTTATTCCAAGCTTAGCAATCCATTTAGAGGTATTTCTATCAAAACTAAAATATTGATTATCAATATTCTCAGAGTAACTAGGAATCCAACTATAAAAAGTAGTCCATTGTTGCCTAATCTCATTATAACATAAATTCCATACTTTTTCTTGAAAACCATGTAAATTATCATAAAAAGTAAACATCACATCATGCTTAAATGCATTATAATGAGTTTTAACATTTCTAATTCCTATAATAGGATCTAATTCACGTTCAGTAAGAGATATATTCTAATTTAAAAATTCTTGAACTTTAAAATCAGATAAACATTCTAAATCTTTACCATTAGTTCTCCAGATTTTCTTTGCAATAGTATCTACTCCATATATTCCGTAAGGAGTTTTTATAATAGATTCTCTCCACTAACTTCCAAATGTATCTGATATAATATTAGGATTTTGTGGAAGAACATTAGGAGTGTTAATATAAGCATTACCTCCTACTCCTTCAGCAGCTACTGTACGTTCATTAACTGGAATAAGTGCAACTCCATGTTCAAATATACATACTAAACTACCTGATAATTCAACTAATTTAGTAATAGATCCATAAGTTTTAGGATAATCTCTATAGTTTATTCCTTCAAATACTCTAAATCCATTTCTAAATCCATCTATTAGCTGAATATTAGAGTATGCAACTCTATTACTAAATTCATTTTTAATCCAAGGAACATCTGGAACTAAGAAATTTGTTCTATCTGAAACAGAGTTCTAAAATCCTTTATTATAACATAATGCTTCTGGTATTTTGTATGTACCATTAGTAGACATTGGATAATAAGGATAGAATCCTCTAGCATGTCCAGTTAATCCAACTTCATCAACAACAGAGTCATCTAATGCCCTAATGTTTAAGTTAAATGTAGATCGTAAAGTGAATGTTATCCACATTCCTAAACCTACAGCGTTAACATCTCCAAGGTTTATCTTTTCAAAATTTTCTTTCTTTAATACTCCGTCAGAAAATTCAAAATTTTCAGCCCAACATTTTGGATCAACTATAGTTGAGTTAGTAGGAGTAGAAGGATCTTGAAAATTACGATTTAATCTATGAGTAAATTGGCATATATAGCAATCTCCTCTATATAAGGCTTCATTTAATGTACAATATTCTTCAATATCATCCTTATACCATTCTTGATAATTACTTAAATCTATTCTATCAGATATAGCATAGTAAGAAGATTCATCATTATATCGAATCTTAAAATAATCTGGTAAATTAGATTTTGAATAACCTGGAATTTTAATATCTATTAATTCTCCATCTTTTTCATATCCAGTTATTCCTAAATATGGACCATAAGAACCCCTTAATAAATTAGATGCTTCTGTAATTTTATTTTTATATCCAGCATATTCAAATCTAAAGGCTTCTTCAGCTTCACCAGCTCTTGCTGAAAACATACTAGATCCAATAGCTACTAATTTAACATTATCCTCTACTCCGATTATTTTAGCATAATTATAATTTACGTCTCTTACCCAATCCTTTTCTTCTACAGTAAAATGTTTACCAGTCTATGTTAAATATTTAGGAGATATTGATCCTCTAATAGAAAATTCTGAACCTGTAAATAAGGTATTAAGATATGGACTATTTATGTCATATTCAGGACATATTGCTGCCTATTTTCTAATATAAGTATTATCCAAAGTTATCTATCTATCTTTATCATTAGATAATAACCTTTCGACTTTTTCCTATGTTATACCCTTAAGGAGGGATTCTATATTCTTCTTAATACTAATCTTATTCTATGAAAGAAAACTTTCTGTTTTATACTTTTTGTCTTTTGTTGGCAATACTGGAGTATTACTTTCATTATCAATAGCAATAGTATAAGCCTAACATAAAGTGGTAGGTATTCTTTTCTATCTAACAAAGAACCATCCTTTTATTTTTAGATTTGTTTGTAAGTAGTCTACAACTTCTTTTTTTACTTTAAAATTAATACCTATAACACTCTTTACATTAGAATGTTGTATAGATATTACTCCTTTACAATTTTCTAACTACTTACCTGATGTTAGATTATTAAGTACAAAGGTCTCTTCATTATAAGTTATATAACTTCTCCCTTTATCTTTATCTTTATTTTTATAAAATTCTTCATCGGTGTAAGCATCAAATCCATCAGTTAGATCTTCTATACCTCTTGTATTAAATACTGGAGTTAAAGTATTATCAGATTGAATAAATACAATTCCAAATCTATATATTTCATCATCCCAATATCCGACAGAAGAATAAATATAGCTTGGATCATAATAAGTGTTAGCAGTAGATCCAACATAATCGGTATTTATATTAAAGTTGTAATCATCTGTTTTTAATACAGGTAGAAATCGTAATGCACAGTCTGCTAAATCCTCATAAGGAATCTCTGGCTAATCCACATTACCGAAAAACAGTCTATTCTATGCAATTGTCTAAGTCTCAACGGAACCATATATCTAATACATAGGATTTATATCTGATATTGGAACTTCTACTGTAGGTTCAAAACCAGTAATAGTAATTACTGTATTTGAAGAATGATTTATCAAATATTCCTAATCAATCTTATATGCCTATGTAGTTGCATTCTAATAAATATCAGAAGTACATTTGGTATAATATACTAAAATTTTATTATAACTTATATCAGTATTAGTTATAAAGAATTTTACTAATTTATGAGAATTTTCATTTCTAAATCCTGATATAATTGAGTCAGGCGTACTTCCAATAAATAATGAAACCAATCCAGATTCAGCAACAAAATCAGACATATTACCGTCTTCATCCTAATATCTAAAATAGAAATGATAATTTCCTATAGATAAATTTCCTCCGTACTACACTCCTAAGAATTTTAATCTAGGAATAGTAGTTGTTTTTCTATATAAAGATGTATCAATATCAAATTCAATTCCCTAACTATATATATTAGTATCATTTAATCCTTTACGATCACATATTTGATATTTATTCTTTTCTGTAGGACTGAATCTTGAATTAATTAATCTAGGAGGATTTTTACCATCATTTAATATAAGATTTACTGAATTATCATAAGACCATTGTGGAGTTACATTAACTGGATGCTTTAAATCAAAATGTAATTCATTAGTTTCAAAGTCTACTAACTATCCTTTCTAATATATAATAGGTGGAGTTTCAGTATGAGGAATTTTTTCAGAATCCCATTCATATTTATATCCACCATTCTCATCTTTAACTTTTATTAAATCTTGAAGTATCTCCTTCCAACTTTTATTATAAGTTAAAATTTTCCCATTCTCCTCATATTCTTCTCCAGGCTAATGTCCTTCATACTTAAGTACATCTAAGCAAAATTCTTGATAATTCCATAATCTATTCTTATAATATATTGTATCTTCTTCTAATCTATAATTCCTAAATGGATTATACTCATATACTAAATTTCCTTTATTTGGAAATGTTTTAGTAAAAGTATTAAACTAGTATGATTCATTAAGACGATTTATACCCATTTCTTTTTACTCATCTCATATATATGATTAATTCTAATATCTTTTTTATCCCTATCGAATAGGAAATAATATGATCTATTCTATGGAAGTCTAGTAACAACTAGTTTTGAGTCCTCATTAATAGCTACATCTAACCATATAGAAAATGCATTAGGAACAGTATTTCTAACATCTTTAAGTTCCCCATTATTTAATATATATACAGATCTATTAGATAAATTCTATACATTATAAGATATAATTTTATTCTAATCATCTTCTAAATATGCATATTCTCCATAATTATTACTTAATATTTCTTGTATAATATTATCTAGTATAATCCTAGTATTAATAGTAAATTCTAAGTTTTCTCTATCCACTTTATTTATATAGTCTAAATTGTTAATATGAGTGTCAGTATCCTTAGATTTATGAATATACACCCCTTGTATATATAATTCAGATTTTATTTCTATAGGATCTGTTACTATAGTAACCTTAGAATCAAAATTACTCCAATAGTTAATATTATTACAATTATATGCTTTTTTATTCTCTTTCGTAGGAATAAATTTATAAAATTCATCTAGAGCTTTAACAGAATTAGTATCAAAACCATAACTCTCTGCCATAGAAGTATAACCTGGTTTATATGGAAATTCTTTTTTATTTCTATCAAGACTATATATAGTCCATTCTCTCCATAATAAGTTATAACCACCATTAACATTTCTAACTGCTAATAATATACAGCACCCCCTAGGATCTCCTTCAAATTCTCCTCCGTTTGGAATATTAAGAGCTATTCTACCAAGAGGTTGTAATGTGATATATGCATCATGTCCATCTTTATTGTGATAAACACAAAAACACAATGCTATAAAATCACAATTGCTTATATCAGTATCAATTCTAGACTATATATCTCCTAATTCTGTAAAATGGTCAACATCAATCCAATCAGGTGTACCTAGAGTTCTTATTCCAGGATCTTCAAAATTACTACTATAACTTATATTAGAAGTTTTACCTCCCATACCTACATTTAAATATCTTAGTTCTCCAGATAATGGAACTATCTTATACTTATAAGGAATACTAATAAAATTAAGATAATCTGCTAAAATAGGAATCTCATTAGTAATATTATTATTAATATTTATAACTATTGAATTTTGTAAAGAAATAATATTAACACATTTAGGTATAGTTTCAACTTTAATAGGAGATAAATCTTTAAGAAGTTGTATATACTATTGAGTAGCATTACTTGACCCTTTAGGCTCTCTAAATGTTAAATCAATATTATTGGTGCTAATATTAAATTTGAATAAATCAGGATTACTTGAAACTCTAGAAATATCTAGCTCTGTATTATATTCATATTTATCCTTTATTATATATTCCTTAGAGGAACTCTCATCAAGTATATTTACTATTGTATCAGAATATTTTCTATCTGAATCTATTAGAGTATTACTTGTTCTAATACTTAATCTAGTATTAAGGTATTTTGATAAACTTAAATCTTTAAAATCTTTTATTTCATTATTATAATATTCAGTATTAAATATATCACAAGTATAAAGTATTCTATAATATATTCTAGCTTCTTCATTATTATAATTTATAATAATCTTAGCTAAATAGCATTTATCCTTACATAAACCGCTTTTCTCCTCTTCATCATAGTTAATAATTTCTTCATAATATCCAAATAATGAATTAGAGTTATTTTCTATTGTATACTCTACTTTATTTGTTTGTTTGTCAATAAAGTCTGTTAAAAGTTTATTATCTTCATCCTATTTAGGATTATTTTTCCATCCATTAGATGTAAGACATATCTCATCACCATCTTTATGATAAGAAGCAGTCATGTAATCATTATCCATTCTATTTTCATAGAGTTTTATATTATTATAAATATTCTAATTAAAAGGATAAAACTCTATCTTACATCCATTTACTTGTTTACCATATTCTGGATAAGAAGCTATTCCATAAGAGAAATTAAACAATGTGTTCTATGCAAAATACTTATATTGTATTAATTCAGTTGTACCTGTTCCTAATTTATTTAAATCAATTTGAATATTTCTTTTAAGATATTCTAAATGTCCATACTTCATAGTTGGCATTAAATCTAAATCTAAAAAATTAGACTCATTTAGATTATAAGTAAAGCTTTTCCATTGTTCTATCTTAACTGAAGGATCAGATCCGTCATTTTTTCTTTCACTAAAGTCAGAGTTATCCTCAGTAAATGGTATATCAATAATATCTTTACTTAATTTAAGACTCTCTGGGGAATTTGGTAATATATGGATTCCTTCTGGATTTATTAAAGGTCTAGACTCTGGATTAGGATTTTCATAAGTCCAATTAAAATTAAATCCAATAATTACTTGTTTTTCTCCATTTCCTAAGTCAGTTATTTCACTAGGAATTATTTCTACATCAAATGTATTAATAGCTTCTAATTCAGCTAAGATAGCTAATTTTCCTGACTACTTAGTGTTAAATATATTATAATTTCCCTCTATTAGATTCCTAAATTCAGTTATATCAGGTGTTTCCTTTATATCCTAATTATTTATATAATAGTACTTATCTTCTTTAATGTTATACCATACAAGATTATCATCCAAATAAATTATTTTACCATCATCCTATACAGATACAACATGTAATTTTAATTGTCTTGGTAAAGCATTTATATCATATTCAGGAGATCCGTATGCACTTAGAATAGGAGGTTTTGCTTCTTTTTTTTCTTCATTTTCATCTAAAATATTATTTATATCTTCACAATTTATACAGAATTTATCCCCAGGATTTAGATTATCATTTGTAAGAATTACTTTAATATTATTAGTTATAACGTACGGAGTAGGAATATCATTTGCATCTTTTCTATAAAATTCTTTACAGTTTAATACTTTTTTATTATCATTAATAAGATTATTAACAGCAATATTTCTCTAAGGAGATGGAAATGATCCTATTTGACATTTTTTAATTAAAGGATTATAAGATACTATATATATAATACCTCCAAGTTCAGCAGTTCCAAGAGGAATATATCCTTCTGGTAAATAAGCAGTATGTACTCGCCCATTTCCCATATCATTTTGTAGAACTCCTTCATTACCATTATAAGTAACTAGTGTTCCATTTAAACAATTTATTAATGTATTATTAGGGGTAGTTACTGGATTAAGATCAGAGACTATACCTCCTTCAAATGTATTTACAGCTGATGCATTTTTCATAAAACTTCATATTCATTTTCACTAGTTAGTATATCTTTAAACTTTAGAGGTTCTCTTGTTATAATTAATTCAGCTTTATCTGAAATTAATTCTTCTTTAAACTACTTAATCTTTAGTCTTGTTATTATTGGTATTCTAAATATATATCTTCTCTAGTGTTCATTAATTTTACATTCATCTAAAAGTTGGTATAGATAAACAGTTCCAAAATTAAAATATTTTTTCGGTCTTCCCCTTTTATTCTTCTAATCACAATACTATTTGTACTATAAATCAGATAAAGCAAAATAGTAATAACCATCCCAATCTATTTTCTTTCTTCTATATAGTACTCTTAATTTTACAGTAAGTTTCCTTATATAATAATAAAAATGATCAAGTGGACTTTTTTTTAAATTACCAATATAACACCAAAAATTCTTTTCCATAAAGATAGTATCACCTCCATAACTATTATGTAAATATAAAGATTTCCAACAAAAATTCAAAATTGTATCTATATCAGAATTAGGAACATTTTGAAAATACTAATATATCTATTCATAATAATCTTTTATAGTTTTATCATGTTTACTATCCCCATAGGAGATTCCTTTATTAGTATTAGAAATTATTTTATTTTTATAATCATTATTTAAATATATAGTCTTAATTCTAGGAGTTCTTTTTCCAAGCATAAATAGACATATCTCATACCCAGAAAACATAGATTGAAGTATATCTACATCTTTCCACTTACCTCCTTTTCTTAGATTCCTGAATTCCTATCCTTGTACTCTTCTCATGTGTATATTACATTTTTTCTATCCTGTTAGAGGTAGCCAAAATGTAATATTATTATTAATTATATCATTAATTACTAATTTAAGACTATAAATAAATATTCTTCTTACTAAAATATTTCTATGATTATTTCCTGTAATATTTTTACATTCTTGACAATTTGTTTTTAACTTTTTATATGGAAAATTCATTATAATATCATCCAATGAGAAAGCACATCCAAGACTATATTTTTCAATCATATATTAGTGGTATATTTTAAAACTCTTATTAAATTGTTTTCTAGCCCAATTAGTTTTTGCATCTAAGACTTCATCCCATTCATTTTGAGACATATAATAACCTACTCTAGCCTAATCACACTAAGTATTCCATTTCTTTCTTAACTCCTCTGCTAATGCTATTAGATTAGCATTATTTGTTCTTATTCCTTCTTTATATTTACTTATGTATGCACAGTAAGTAGCTAAGGCTGTTGCTTCCTTATCGGTAATTTGTGGTAACCCATTATCATCTGAGATAATTCCTTTATAAAGTATATTAATCTTACCATAGGGTCTATCAAAATATAGCATATCACCGACTCTCTCATATCTTATAAATTTACCAGAAGCATATAGAGGATTTCTGAATGCTTTTCTATTCTCTATGTAAGATTCCACAAAAGCAGAATTAATATTTCCATTAGGAGTATCATTAGTAGAATATGCCCATTCTTCCATATTAGTTGTTACTGCTTCCAACTAGTCTACATTACATGGTAACTATACTCCTTTATCACAACTATCTACACATGTACTATATCTATATAACCTTACTCGTTTATTTCCTATTAAATTAAAACCAATTAGAGCAACTTCTTCAAATTCATCTTCTGGCATATTTATACCATAAATAGTATCAAGAAGACTCATAGCATAGTAAAAGTCATTCATTATTCAGTATATGATTGATTATTTGGTAATAATGGAGCTTGAAGCTACCTATAACATCTAATCTTTTTCTCTGTTAATCTTTTCTTTATCTCATTATTGATAAAGGTCATATTATCATCCTATAATTCTGTACAACATGCATAATTTTCTAGTTGTCTTAAATCTTTAAAAATTGCAGTAATAGAAACTGTACTTAAAAGTGGAGCATTAAATACAAAACAATCATACATTCCATTTTCATTAGGAGTAGTATCTATCCAAACGTATGGTTTATTTTTACCCCTTTTTCTATATTTATGATACCTAAATGCAGTAGATGATGTATAGAATATAAATGGTAACTATCTATCAGCAGAGCCTATGTAATCTATTGACAAATTACCATAATCATTTAATATCTATGGAATTTCAAAATGTGCTGTTGGTGTATTAAAACACTCATCTAAATTCTTACACCTACAACGCTCAATATCTTTACAATCTACTGTAATACAATTTATAGAGATATAGAGATCCTTAGTTGGTAATATTCCTTTTAATGAATATTCTTTTAATATTTGAAGTCGTTCATCTACTATGTCTTGACATAACTATTCCATAGATATAGAAAAGTTAGTATGGTATCCTCTTAATCCAGAAACAATATCATTTCTAATAGCAGACGCTAATTTTTCTATTTGATTATACATAATTAAAAGAAAAAAAGGCAAAGGCAATATGCCTCTGCCTTTATAAATTAGATTTATAATTATGGTTCACTTACTTCTCCATCAGTATCATTTTTCTTTGTAGGTACTTCAATAAGTTTTCCTTCTGGAGCAATAGTTTCAAGAGCTGACTCGAAAGTAACAGGATCCTCAAATCCTTCAGGAGTTCCATCTGGAAATTCAGGTGTCCCATTAAGAAGATCTTGATTTATATAGAATACATGTGTAGTGAGAGACTTAGTAAGGTCGCCTACGGCGTTATCACCAAGTATACCTCTATTTACACAATAGTGAATTGTATATTGATTATACTTAGCTCCAATAATAGGAGTTTCCTCTTGGTTAATTCCAAATGCACGAGTACGCATAGAAGTAGGAAGTCTAAGATTATGGAGTAAGAATGAGTAAGTTCCAAATCCTTCTTTACCAACAAACAAGCCTTCAACTGTTCCTGTTAAGTCTTTGTTAGTATCCTTCATCTTATCAGCAAAATCATCTAAAGAAATAAGTACTTTATATTCACCCATTCCATGGTATGCTGTACTATCAAATTTCTCTACATTTACTTTATTAAATCTCTAATATTCAGATGTAGCTTCAATAGTAAGAAAAACCCCATTAACACTTACTTTGAGGAGCTTATCTCCATATACCATAATCTCATAATTATTAATAGTCTTCTTAAGTTTATCAAGAGTACTAATCCAACTTGTTTTGTAAATAAAGTCTACTGAGAATGGCTTCTCCTTATAATAAAGATCATTAGCATAACGTGAATCAGCTGATCCCTATGTAAGACCAATAGAAAGAGAAATACGAAGTTGATCACCATCACTAAGATCATTTAATTGACTCATATCAATAGTAATCTTTGCAAGTTCTGCATCATAAGCCTCAGCTTTATAGATTGCTACTACATTCTCTTTCTTAAAGTTATTTATCCTCTTAATGTTAAGAGTAGAAGTTGCCTCTTCTCCATTAATAGTTCTCTTCTGAAGAGACCAGAGTGGCATACCAGAAGTTACATCCTGGAACGAGTTAATTACGTTTGTAGTTGTAAATTGAAACATAAAATTAAATTATTTTTTATTCTGTCTATTGTTGAGCTGGATTTGCAATAGACTGTGTAACCTAAACATTACTAGTTAATCTTGGATCAGCAATATTACTCATCACAAGCATAGTCAGCTCATTTATAATCTCATCACATACATAATCTGGAAATTCTAGAATCTATGAAGTATCCTATACTAAATTTATCTATTCCTATGTTAACTTAATAGTCTATGGCGTTTTAAGATATTCAACTATAATAGACTAAAGCTCAAATATAGAGTCATCTCCATACCTTATTTCACATCTGATAGCTGATGGATTACCATAACGTACTCCTGCCTCTCTTTCTACTATAGATTTATTAAGAAAGTTTTTTAAGTTAATAGTTCTAGGAAGATTAGATTTACCTTCCTATTCTGTAACTGTATTAATTATTTCATAATCTTCTGTTTGAAAGTCAGTATAAAGAATTTTTTGATTAGAGTATTCATTACCCTACGAATCCTTATATTCAGTAATATAAGAAACATTATGTAGATAATCTTCACTAGAATCAGTACCTACTGTATCTCTATCTAATATATCCTACAATATAGGATTAGTCGGAAGAGAATTATTTATATTTATATTATTTATATAATAGTAGGGATTCTTAGGCTAAGGTCTATTATAATAATCATTAAGTATTATTGACCAAGAATCAGCAGTAAGTTTTTTAGCTGCAAACTATACTATATCATCTTTGTTATAACACTTAAATTTATCTTTTAATTTATATTCACATATACAATTTAATATATGCATATAATCAAGAGGTAAGAATGCTTCATATACAGCTCCGTTAACCTAGTGAGTGTCTATTTTTGAAGTAGTTTTTAATACTCTTAAATTATCAGTAGTCTGCTAACTAATATCATAGATATTATATTGTTTATTAGTATACTACTATATAGCTTTATTAATAAAATAATTAAAATCATTAAGAAGTAAGCTAGGTGCTTCAACTTTACTTAACTCAATTAATAAATTTTCATAGGCTTGTCTAGATGTCATATTATTCCATATTATAATCTGGATAAGTATCTTTCTTAATTAATTCAAGTACTTTCTGATTTTTAGGATTCTACATCCATGCTATCACAGCATCATCAGTTGCTCCAAGAACTATATTATCTCCATATAGGTATACTTTATTTTTAATATAAATAACTTTCTTCTCTTTAGCATCAATAAACAATAGTCTAAGAGAAATGTCATTTCCTGTATAGAGATTTATAATCTTTTTAGGATCTTTTTCTGCGATTCTTATAAGATAATCAACAACATCTGCTGCTGGTTGGTTTCTCATATCCTTTCCAAGGATTCTAGCCATATTTAATTGGCCATCTATGCCTCTAGAATCATCATAGATAAATGACTCTGCTTTGTGTATAAGCTGTTTATGTGATACTCGTCTTTGTGTATCAAGTCCCGGCCTATCAATATAAAGTTCGGCAACCCCATTAATAATAGGACGAGATTTTCCATCATAAACTTTATTAGATTGGGTTGGACCATCAATTATAAGATTACCGTTTGAATCTTTTTGGTTCCTATCTTTAGCAATTAAAGGACAATTCTCAATAGCTTCCCATTCAGCTTTTTCATAAATATCATCTAAATGATATGTTTTACCACTTGATATTTCAAAGATATGATTTTCTGGGAAGAACATTACTTTTCCTTCTGAGTAATCATTTCTCTCTTTTTCACTCATAATCATATCTCCTTGAGAATTTACTCTCTTTATACAGCTAGGATATTGACCATATTTATTTTTACATGGTTGTACAAAGTACTTTATATTAGATTTATCATATACACTTCTAAGTATAATTACTCTATCCTAAAATACAATATCAGTTTTTGTAGTTTCCTTTTTAGTACTCATATTAATTCATATTATCATAAAAATAAACAGGAGGAGGGTATTAAGGCTCCTCCTGTTGAATCTAAGTTTCTTATATTGGTAATTAAGCTTCACGCAAAATTACTGATCTATATGGTGTTGCCACCATTATTCCTCCATCTAATTTAGACTATATCTTTAATTCAAGTATTTATATCGGTATCCTTTTGCAAAGTTATCTCTACCATCAAGAACATGAACCATTCCAGATCCATTTTCTTTACGACATTCTGAGATAGATGAATACTCTTTAATTAAATTCCAATCCTTATCATATTTCCCTACTTTTCTAGCTTTACCAGACTTTTTTGGAGCAATGGAATCTAGTTTTTCAAAACTCCACTAATAACCACCACAAGTTCTACCAAGTTTTATTGCTTTATATATTCCTTGTATTCCTAACTACTTCCTTACCTAATTTTCATTTGGAAACGATTGTATATATTTTCCATCTAAACTATACTGATGAACTTGTGTATTATTTATCTGCTCGCTTCTGGCATTACTGAATTCAGAATTATATACAGTAGTAAAATATTTATTATAACTTAATGTTCCTAGTTTTATTGCTACAACTATATTAGATGCATGTCCATTTAGTACTTTAGCGGCATCATTTATAGAATCATAACAACATTCATATTTCCCCTTTTTATCATATTGAAATACAGGAATTTTTCTTTCATCTTCATACTAATGCATTTTTGATAAATCTAACTTATCATACTTTTTATTAGTTATAAAGTATCCAGAACATCTACACTTATTTTTTATAGCATTCCATATAGTTTTGAAATTCCTAGATAATTCTATTGATGCATCCTTATAAGATTTAAATTCTTTTATAAAGTTGCCATCTTTATCATATATATAACATGGTATCTTATGCTATTCAGATAAAGTACATTTACCTCCTAAGGCCATATTATAAACATCATCTCTTTTTAGAAATTCCTCATTAACTATACTTTCTTCTAAGGAATAAGCATCTTCCTCATTATCAAATATCTAAATAGTGGATCTAATAAAGTTTTTTACTCCATATTTTTTTAGTGCCATGTGAAATTTATAATTTTTATGTTGGTAAGTACTTGGTCTATTAGAGTAAGACCCTTCACCAAGATAATAATCATAAATCTCAGGATTAGTTTTATGCACTCCGATATAAATTTTTTTATTGACAGTACATGTTGTACAATATACTATCCATTTAATTTTTGAATTACTCTTCATTTCGATTTAAATTTTTATAATTTAATCTATAGCTTGCGCTTAGTCGTTGAACTTAACTTATAATCGCCTGAAGGCGTTACATATAAGCTTTAGCTGCTGATCATCATAAGAATATTATTTTTATATTCCGTTTAGGTTTTCCAGCAATTAAAAGAGTTTTACATGACCATAGAGGTTTTATTTAGCCATGAATTACACGCTTAGAACCTGCTACATTGCTAGCAACTGAGCCAGAAGTTTTACCATCTGCACCACCTACACCATCAATTGTATTAACTACCATATCGCAGCCTTCTAATGTAAATTTAGATATAGCAGGAAGTGCTGAAGTTTTATCTGCTGTTAAATCGAGGCAAACTCCATAACCCTTATCAGGATACTCTCTTGAAAGAGCACGGTCAACAACGAATGTGATCTGGTTTCCTGCGTAAATGTATGAATCATAGGTACTTCCAACTGTTACATATCCACCAATACCCTTATTAGCAGACTTAGAATACATGTAAGTACCATCTGTTCTAAAGTTAGCAAGATACTCTCCAAGAACCATGTTAATATCATTCCAGAGCTTACGGTTCGTTACAAAAATTACAATTGTGTTATTCTAAAAAGTTTGTACTTTTTAACTCTTATGCTTTCACATAAGTTCAGACTATATCTTTATCTTATGTTAACGGTTTTATATTATTAGTATTTCCATAAAAATATCTCCATCTAAATCCTCCGCATCTTTTTTGTAGACCTTTTATAGCAGCTATAATATTAGAAGGAGTCTTAATATTATTTAAATCAGCAGCTTCTTTGATAGAATTGTATGATTCTAAGAATTCTCCTTCATCATTATATTTAGCAACTGGAGATAAATGATTATTTTTCTTTGGATTAAACTTATCTTTAAAAGACCAATAATACCCATAAGCTTGACTTCCTTTATTTAAACAAACTCTACTTATAGAAACTTTAGCAGATTCAGGATTAGAGAACTATCTAGATGCGTCAGAGATAGATTTCCATCTTTTTATTAGATTTCCTTGTAAATCAAATTGATATACTGTTTTTTCCTTAGTTTCAACAGGTTCTATATTTGAAGTATCCCCTTCAAAATATTTCCATTGCCACTATCCACAATACTTAGATTTTCCTATTAAATTTTGACTTATAGATGTTAAATTTAGTTCAATTTCAGCTATAGTAATTGAGTCCCATACATCTATAAATTTGCCATCCAATGTATACTGTGCTATTTGTTTTCTTACCGCATATCCTCCTCCATATTCTCCTCCAGAAACTAAGTTATACGTATCCTTACGTGCAACAAACTCTGGAGTTACTAACTCTGCCTCTTTTTTTAGAGCTGCTTCCAAGCCTGCTTTAGTTTCAGGATATATAAATAGAATTTCTCTTTCAAAACTATCGTATCC